>Ga0255340_1000768_pt1 | contig 48839 bp, 50 predicted proteins | sample wastewater_treat_7_FD_192417 | JGI IMG/M metagenome (GOLD analysis project Ga0255340, IMG submission 192417) | Wastewater microbial communities from Lulu Island WWTP, Vancouver, Canada - plant10 | ecosystem: Engineered > WWTP > Wastewater > Unclassified | place: Canada: Vancouver, British...
TGAATTTAAAAAACCTATCGGTTTGGTTAAGTTTTTGCGGTTGGAAAACTATCTAACTGACTTAATTGGTGTAAAAGTCGATCTTGTCACCAAAAAAGCTCTCAAACCTCATATTGGAAAAACCATTTTGAAAGAATTGGTCAATGTCTAAAACCAAGAAGAGACAGATTGTAGATTACCTCAACGATATTCTTGAATCGATATCGGACATCAGAGAGTTTATTGGGGAGATGACACAAGAAGACTTTGTTAACGATAAGAAGACCATCAATGCAGTTATTAGAAGCCTCGAGGTTATAGGAGAAGCAGCCAGGAATATCCCTGATACATTAACGGTGTGCTATCCTGATATTGCATGGAGGGAAATTATCAGCATAAGAAACAAGCTATCACATGAGTATTTTGGTATTGATCTCGATATCGTCTGGCAATCTACCCAGGAGGATCTTCAGCCCCTTGAGGTCGCCATTAGACATATGCTTTCTACCATTCAGTAAACAGCCAAATGTCATGGCACCTCACGATTACTTATACAGCTTTACCCCTGGAATACACTCAAAGTGCTTGACTAAGGTAAATAATGAAAAACTATGCTCGAGGGAAAACACTGCCAGGGCCGCATCAGTAAGAGGAATGTTGATGCCCTTCCTTCTCAACAATGCAGGCATCTGCCCTGTCTTGGCCCATACTTGATTGCTTATTTCTAAATCGGGCACACCAAGAACAGCCTCTAATATTCTTTTTTCCTCTCGTGTATTTTTTATACCTTGAAGAATTTCAGCAAGCACTACTCCAGTTAAGAAAGCTTGATGGTTTTCAATAAGAGCGGTCAACTTACCCGCAATCGGCTGCTTGTCCCAGAAGAAAACAATCCATACAGATGTGTCAGCGATTACGCCGTCTTTTGTCATTTTCCTTCATCTCCTTCAACTCAAGTTCCTCCATTTCCTCCGAAACATCTTCTATCTCTACTTTTCCTCTCAGCGAAACAAGCTATGGAATTCTTTTCTTGCGTATAACCTCTTTTCATGAAAAGACGATTGCCTCGGTTTTTGTCAGCGCTCCTGTAATCTTTTGCACTTCCGCAGGCAACTCATCAGATATTTTTAATGGTGCACGCATCAATATCACCTTCTTTCTATCCAAACATCGCATGCGTACTATACAGCGTATTGTCCACTGGTGTACTCCCATAAGAGAAACATTTCTGAAATGTTTCATTCGCTGACAAAGCTCCTTCGTTGGACTACAATAAGAACAGTAATAAGGAGGTAGATAGAAAATGAGCAGAACACTCTATCTCATAGCCTATGACATCTCCCATCCGAAAAGGCTAAACCGTGTGCGCCACTTCCTGAAAAACTACAGCACAGGCGGTCAAAAATCAGTCTATGAGTGTTTTTTAACCGATTGGGAACTCGGTAAAGTATCGGAAGGCCTTGAAGAGTTGATACAGGAATCACAAGACCGGATTCATATATTCACCATGGATGGGCGCAGCAAAACACATACCCTCGGCATAGCTGTTCAGCCAGCAGATCCTGCATACTTCTATATAGGATGATACCGTGGTCCGTGACCGTTATACGTAACCGTAGACTACATATATGATAACGTAAAATAATTACCATTCTGGGTAAATGATAGCAAAGGGGGGTGCATGAAAGTAGAAGATCTCGATGTTTTCAAGTTAGCTCACGAGCTTACAATCGAAATTTATAGTATCACTGAGATGTTTCCCGAGAATGAACGGTACGGATTAACATCTCAAATGAGGCGTGCCGCAATGTCTATCGGTTCAAATCTTATGGAAGGATCGCACCGGTTCAGCAAAAAAGAGTATAGGTACTTTATCGGTATTTCTCGGGGCTCAACCGGTGAGCTCAAGTATCAGCTTCTGTTATCCAGGGACTTATCCTACATAAGCATTGATATGTTTGAAAAAGTGAACTCTCATTGCGAAAGAGTAAGCATGATGCTTTCCAAACTTTACAGCGCTCTCGATTCATGAATTCATCGAATATGAATTTATTAAGGCATTGTTTATGCATTTTTTGGACACGGACATCGACCCACGGACACGGATAACGGATAACGGATAACAACCATGGGTACACTCTACATCGACCGCAAAGATATTCGGGTAAAGCTTGATGGCAATGCTCTCGCCTTTTATGCCGGCAGTGAACGGGAAGGCATGGTCCCCATTGCTCCCCTCAAAAGGGTAGTGATAGTCGGCAACATCGCCCTTGAAGCATCTGTTCTCAACCGTCTGGCAGATCAGGATATTACCGTGCTTTTCCTCTCGGGCCGCAGCAACCGGTTTCACGGTATGCTCCATGGCAGGTTGCACAACAACGGCCTTCTCCGCATTCGTCAATATGAGAAATCTCTTTCCTCTTTTGCACAGGAGTACTCTATAGAGGTTGTGCAGGGCAAAGTGTCCGGTCAGACAGCCCTCCTCAAGCATGCATCTCAGCGGCGTCCTGATCTCAGGTTTCCCCTTACCTCAGCCATTGACATACTTCATACCCATGCTAAAAAATTGTCAGACCTGTCCTTCGCACCGTTAAATCGTATAGAAGACAGTGGCCAGCCAGACAGAAGAGCACCCCTTCTCCAGAGCCTCGTAGGTCTGGAAGGGTCTGCTTCGGCAGCATATTTTTCAGCATATACAAAACTCTTCCCGCCGGCCCTGGGTTTTAAAGGACGAAACAGAAGGCCGCCGCTGGATCCGGTGAATGCTGTTCTATCGCTCTGCTACACCATGCTCCATTACGAAACAGTGGGTGCCATTGAGACGATTGGCCTTGATCCCACAATTGGATTTCTCCACCAGTTTGAATATGGAAGAGAGTCTCTCGCCTGTGATCTCGTTGAAATCCACAGGCCTGCTGTTGATGAATTTGTGTGGGAACTTTTTCGTGAAAGAAATTTCACCCACCGGGATTTCACCTATGAGAAAGAGAGGCCCGGTTGTTATCTCAAGAAAGATAGCAGAAAAAGGTTCTACCCGTGGTATGAAACGTGGGCAAAAACACATCGGCGCCATTTGGCCGATTCTGTCGGCGCCCTCGCAAGGAGGATAATGGATGGAGAGAACCCTCTACCTGAATGAAAAGAAAGGGCTGGTAGTCATGCGTGATGGCCCGTCGCTCTGGATTCGCGAAAAGGACAAAGCCGGTACCCGAATTCCAGCCAGACTCATAGATATGGTTTTTATCGTGGGCAACATAAAAATGGATGCAGGTACGCTCATGCTTTTTGCAGAAAATAGCACACCGGTAACATTCATGAATAAACAGGGCGAGGCTGTCGGCGTTGTTATGCCGTATAATCACGCATCGCCTGACCACCACCAGGAACAGAAGAGATTCATGACTCTGGAAACAAACCATGAAGCCTTTAAGACGTGGATAGCATCTCAGCGAAGAGAAGCCCAGATTGCAGTCATTAAAAAAATCGACTGGGAAAAAGCACAGGGCTTTTTATCGAAAGGCTTCCGGGAGATTGACTACACGGCAGTCATTGATCTCCATCGTTCAACAAAAAACCATGAATGGGAGGCAGTACATGGCATTATCGAAAACCTTATTTTGGAAATGGTCATACAAGAGATTGTGGCATCAAACCTCGATCCCCACATGGGCATGATAAACAAGAACTGCAATTTTGGTTTTGCCCTTGACCTGTATCAAATCATATCACCTGAATCAGATTTAATATCAATCCAGTTTTTTACCTCCTGCAGATGGCATGATTTTGTCCAGTCCTCCCGCAAGAATTGTACACTTACAAAAGATGGTTGGAAAAATATAGTTCATCGCTTTGAGAACAGGAAAAAGAAAATCTCTCATGGGCTCGATATGGTCCTGCGAGGTTTTTTCGACCTTATGAGGCACGTTACGCCATGATTTCAAACTATCTCGTATGCTATGATATCCGTGATCCGAAACGGTTAATGAAAGTCTATAACTTCTTGAAAAAGAAAGCCCTTCATATCCAGTACTCGGTCTTTTATTGTAGACTAACCTGGCGCGAGTTGGTAGAATTAAAAGAAAAACTGGGCGATCTTATCGACAAGCGAAAAGACGATGTGCGGGTCTACCCCATACCACAGGATATGAAAATTAAAGTCATGGGACGGGGCGACAGAATCCCTGAAGGGATTGATATCTTTATTCCATGAATCTCACTTATCAAAAATATCTTTTTACCATTGAAGCGAAAGATCAGCTTATCCTCCCCTACTATAAAGGCTCAACCTTTCGGGGCGCCTTTGGAAGCGCTTTCAGGAGGATTGTTTGTGCCCTGCGAAGTCAGGAATGCGCACAATGCATGCTAAAAACGAGCTGCATCTATTCCTATGTGTTTGAAACCTCTCCCCATGTCAATACAACCATAATGAGCATGCATTCATATACAAGAATCCCCCATCCCTTCGTAATTGAACCACCCCTTGAAATCGATCGGGTATACAATGAGGGGGATATGCTCTCTTTCGGCCTTGTCTTAATAGGCAAAGCAGTCGACTATCTCCCTTATTTTGTCTTTACCTTCGACGAAATGGGAAAGACAGGCATAGGAAGAAAACGGGGGAAATACCATCTCCTTTCTGTAACAACAGATGATGGCAAACAGGTTTATACATGCGAGGATCGAACTATCCATGCTGTCTCACATAAAATAATAAACATCCCTCAAGATTTTATATTTTCAGATAATGGTCATGCATCATTGACCATAACATTCATAACACCAACAAGGATTTCATTTGGAAGACGTTTGACTTCAAACCCGGATTTTCATATTCTGATCCGCAGCCTTTTACGCCGTATAGCCCTGCTGAGCTACTTTCATGGGAACAAACAAGAGATGGCCTGGGACCATAAGCATGCAATCACTGTTGCAGAATCAGTCAGCATTCAGAGCAATCACACACGATGGTGGGACTGGGAACGGTATTCAAGCAAGCAGGGGGAACGGATGAGGATGGGAGGATTTGTTGGCGAGGTAGTGTATGAAGGAGACATTAGGCCCTATCTTCCTCTCCTGCGGGCAGGGGAGGTTTTTCACGCAGGTAAGGGTACAAGCTTCGGTTTAGGAAAATATGAAACACATAGCTTTTCTACTCTGCCTGCGATATAATGTGTTGAATCGCCCAGGTTCTGTGCAATTTAAGCCTGATCCCGGAGCAATTCCTTGCAATCATTAATAGGCCATCAATCATGAAACGGCCTGATAGAGGTATTTGTGTTGCACGATTTCTCGAAAACACCGATTGGCTTGAAATATGTCCGCCCACATTGACAAAATTTTCGCTGAATTTGATTATGTCATCCCCGATTATCAGATAAAGTGGGCAAGTCTGGTGGATTTTAAAGCAGTTGGAGATTACATGGCCAATCTTGCAATATTAATGGCACAAGGTAGGCTGTGAGCTGTAATCTGCTCTTTGACAACAGAATACGCTGAGCAAGAAAAAACTATGAAACATTTCGGAAATATTTCTGCGGTCACTGCAGGAACGAACAGAAATCTGCACAACCCTCTTTGTAACATTGCGTGTTTGCAGAACATTTCCAGGGCCAGCAGAAGGAAATCAGACCTCATTTAGAAGGGATTGCGACGCTGATAATATCGTTGATGTCCAGCCCTGAAATATGAAGGAAATCAGACCTCATTTAGAAGGGATTGCGACTCTTTTAGTATTTTTACTAGTTCTTCATCGGTCAAATGAAGGAAATCAGACCTCATTTAGAAGGGATTGCGACATCCCATACCAATCGCTGATATAGTAATCAGCGTTGAAGGAAATCAGACCTCATTTAGAAGGGATTGCGACACCATTACAATCCCTACTACATATCTCATCATGCTCAGAAGGAAATCAGACCTCATTTAGAAGGGATTGCGACAGACCGTACCAATCGCTGACATATATATTGTCAGCATGAAGGAAATCAGACCTCATTTAGAAGGGATTGCGACCCGCTCTGAAACGTTCTATCTCCCTTCCCCCATCCAGAAGGAAATCAGACCTCATTTAGAAGGGATTGCGACACCAGCATCTACGTACCCCCTCTCGTCCCTCTCCATCGAAGGAAATCAGACCTCATTTAGAAGGGATTGCGACGTCTGGTGTCACATGCGATCTCGTGTTTTGTTTTCCGAAGGAAATCAGACCTCATTTAGAAGGGATTGCGACATTTATCGATAGGAATATCTTTCGAGGATTCAACGAAGGAAATCAGACCTCATTTAGAAGGGATTGCGACCCGGATCCAATCAGGACCCGGTTCCCCCTCTTCCTCTGAAGGAAATCAGACCTCATTTAGAAGGGATTGCGACTTATCATGTTCAGGGGTATTTAATTTCTTCAAACCCTCGAAGGAAATCAGACCTCATTTAGAAGGGATTGCGACTCGCGCATAGATTCCCGTGTTCAGGGGTATTTAAGAAGGAAATCAGACCTCATTTAGAAGGGATTGCGACTTACCGTCGAAATCTTTTGCGCACAGAATATAGAAGGAAATCAGACCTCATTTAGAAGGGATTGCGACTATATCTGACTTTTTAACTTTGAGTTCTCGGAGAGAAGGAAATCAGACCTCATTTAGAAGGGATTGCGACCTGTAAAAGATCAACCGATGTAAGCACTGTCGTTGAAGGAAATCAGACCTCATTTAGAAGGGATTGCGACGGCGACGCCCCCCTTAGGCTTTACTTCTTTTTGCGAAGGAAATCAGACCTCATTTAGAAGGGATTGCGACTTCGTTCGGTTAGCCAATTCTACTTATCCTCCTTTTGAAGGAAATCAGACCTCATTTAGAAGGGATTGCGACCATCCATACCTGGATGGCTTTAATAATAATTTCGTGAAGGAAATCAGACCTCATTTAGAAGGGATTGCGACGAAATACTTTGACAACTTCTCCCAGGGCTGGGGAAGGAAATCAGACCTCATTTAGAAGGGATTGCGACGATACATACCCAGCCTGAAACCTTCTATCTCCGTTTTTGAAGGAAATCAGACCTCATTTAGAAGGGATTGCGACTCAAGCTCTTTAAGAACATCCCTCAACTCGTCGTGAAGGAAATCAGACCTCATTTAGAAGGGATTGCGACGATGAAAGAGATGCACCATTCCATAGTGGCCTGACGAAGGAAATCAGACCTCATTTAGAAGGGATTGCGACGTACGTACAGCTCCCCATTTCTTCTTCCCCCTGCGAAGGAAATCAGACCTCATTTAGAAGGGATTGCGACGTTCTTCCATTCCGTTAGTTTTTGTTATTTGTTTTGTTGAAGGAAATCAGACCTCATTTAGAAGGGATTGCGACCCATCATATCTCTCCCGTACTTCTTCTTATAATGCGAAGGAAATCAGACCTCATTTAGAAGGGATTGCGACGTTGTAGCTGTATTCTTGTTCACCATTGAATTCGAGAAGGAAATCAGACCTCATTTAGAAGGGATTGCGACTACATGACTCTGGTGTGTCACCTACAACCCAATTCTGCGAAGGAAATCAGACCTCATTTAGAAGGGATTGCGACTCATTATAACCGATATGGCTTTTAAGAGAGTTGCGAAGGAAATCAGACCTCATTTAGAAGGGATTGCGACATTACTATCGTATGCGGTGTACAATTAACTAACAGAAGGAAATCAGACCTCATTTAGAAGGGATTGCGACTCTTCAATGTACTTGACCATGTTTTTAGTATCTTTCGAAGGAAATCAGACCTCATTTAGAAGGGATTGCGACCTTTGGAAGGCTGTCCTTCCTCTCGAATCCTTTCCCGAAGGAAATCAGACCTCATTTAGAAGGGATTGCGACGGAAGAACACGTATTCAGTTTTCAAAGAGCATGTTGAAGGAAATCAGACCTCATTTAGAAGGGATTGCGACGTAAATTCTTGATTGGAATGTTTTGGGATTGTCTTTGAAGGAAATCAGACCTCATTTAGAAGGGATTGCGACTTTACTCCCAGGTACCAAGTAAAACTTTGGAAGGCGAAGGAAATCAGACCTCATTTAGAAGGGATTGCGACTTTTCTTTTTCTTTCCTACCATACAAATCCTCGATGAAGGAAATCAGACCTCATTTAGAAGGGATTGCGACGCACTCTGTCCAGAGCCTCATCTGCATCCCTTTGCGAAGGAAATCAGACCTCATTTAGAAGGGATTGCGACGCGAGGAAACTTATTGAATAGGACGAGGCGATGAAGAAGGAAATCAGACCTCATTTAGAAGGGATTGCGACGCCAATAGTGTCCCATTCATCCCCTCCAAATGAAGGAAATCAGACCTCATTTAGAAGGGATTGCGACTATCCCTCCAAGACCTGTCATACCAGCACCAGGCATGAAGGAAATCAGACCTCATTTAGAAGGGATTGCGACACCGTTATCTGTGAGAGGCTTACGAGCAACCTCCCAGAAGGAAATCAGACCTCATTTAGAAGGGATTGCGACGTAAGACACTCAGTGGTCATATCTATGAGTGTGTAGTGAAGGAAATCAGACCTCATTTAGAAGGGATTGCGACAGCCAGCCTGTGGCTGGAGTCACGAGTCAAGAGTCATGAGTCAAAAGTTGGGAATGCACAAATCGGAGGATAGGATGATAAAAGGATACCGTGATTTGCTCGTTTGGCAAAAGGCACATGAACTTGCCAAGGAAGTGATTACACATTCCGGACTCTTTCCGTTGATAACGGTACCTATGAAAGAATGCAGAGTGGTTACAGAGAGCTAATTACCATGCTTTCCTCGTTAATCAAAAAACTTGATACGCCCTGACATCATGCGTATCTTCACTTCTGACTGATGACTCATGACTGGCGCAGCCCGACCTCATTTAGAAGGGATTGCGACAGCCAGCCTGTGGCTGGAGTCACGAGTCAAGAGTCATGAGTCAAAAGTTGGGAATGCACAAATCGGAGGATAGGATGATAAAAGGATACCGTGATTTGCTCGTTTGGCAAAAGGCACATGAACTTGCCAAGGAAGTGATTACACATTCCGGACTCTTTCCGTTGATAACGGTACCTATGAAAGAATGCAGAGTGGTTACAGAGAGCTAATTACCATGCTTTCCTCGTTAATCAAAAAACTTGATACGCCCTGACATCATGCGTATCTTCACTTCTGACTGATGACTCATGACTGGCGAAGCCCGGCCTCATTTAGAAGGGATTGCGACAGCCAGCCTGTGGCTGGAGTCAGGAGTCAAGAGTCATGAGTCAAAAGTTGTGAATGCACAAACCGGAGGATAGGATGATAAAAGGATACCGTGATTTGCTCGTTTGGCAAACGGCACATGAACTTGCCAAGGAAGTGATTACACATTCCGGACACTTTCCGCTGACAGATGAAGCATCTATTATCAAGAAACAAATCATACGCTCTGCTATATCTGTCCCCGCTAATATCGCAATTGATCTTACCTATAGCCTGTAGCCTCTCACCTATCGCCTTATTTTAAAACCGTGACCCGTATCATTGCTGCCTGTTTTTGTGTGGCTATACTATGATACTATGACGGATTACGGATCAAATGCAGCGCCTGCTGCAGGCTTGATTCCTCTCTTTTTTACATATTGTTATTATGTTCCCTGTCTTATTAAATACAGTAAGAAAATATGTACAAGAGGAGGTAAGCCATGATCAAGGAAATCAGGTTCACAGTTACCGGGATAGTCCGGGAACCAAATGCCGGTGAGTGGTTTCTCGGAAACAAAGGCATGCCTATATGCGCCACGACTGACTTCCGCACAACCAAATTTCCGATCCTGAAAGTGGAGGTCATAGAGGAGGATACAATGGACGTGGCGCCGAAAAAACGGCAAATGAGGGTTGCCTGAAAGAAGACCGGCAAAAAAAGGCCGTTACAGGCCTGATGATGCAGGAAATTATCCCAGAGGGGTTACAAAAAGATCGCCCCTTCTGGGCACATTTCCTGGCAGCAATAACACCTGATACATCTATCGTAATGAAACACCGGGTATTTCTCCACCAGTTCAATGGCTTCTGCCGGGCACACCTTGCAACAGACCGAGCAACTCTTACATAGCTTTTTCCTGAGCCGCGGCTTCTTCACGAATATTTTCTTCAGGATCCTTTTCACAAATGCCGGCATTGTCCAGTCAGTATCCGTAAGGCCCGGCATTTCGAAATTTTCTATTTCAGGGATAGCATCTGCCTGAACCTCGTACTCCTCCACCAGGTTATGTTCCAGCGCCTTCCTTGTTACTGGCAGGGGGGATGTAAGCCCTAAAATGCTTTCGATATAATGATCCAGCATAAAAGCATCTGTGGATATGCTGATAACTCCGACCCTTCTCGCCCTTCCGCTTGATGGACCGTCACGATCCATGGCAAGAACGCCATCTAGGATAGTGACTGTTGGGTTGACAAGCCGGCAGATGTCAATGAGGATCGAAGCAAACAATGCCCTGTCCTGACCTGCCTTCAGGTGCCACCGTGCCTTTTCGAGAGAATGGATAAAGCCGAACGTGTTTTTCACGCCCAGAGTAAGGCCCATCATTCCGTGAGTCTTAAGTTTTGGAAGATTCACTACTGCGCCGTAGAGAGCAGGGTCTTCACCAAGGGTAAAAAACTGGTACGGCGAGATGTTATCCGCAAGCCTCTTTTTTACAGGTTTGTTAAAGGGGACTATGGTAAGCCCAAGATCCTCCGCAACCTGCATGATGCCTGATGCTTTCAAAGCTCTCTCAGTTGATTCGTAACCCGGGCTATCGCCTATGGATACGCTGCACTGGTTATCAAGAAGAAGCTCAGCCACTGCCCGGACTACCTCAGGATGAGTATTGACAGCCCTATGGGGTGCCTTACCCATAACCAGGTTTGGTTTCAAAAGGATTTTTTTATGGTGCAACTGGTGTGTAAGGCCGATGCTTTTGAGGCTGGCTTCGAGGAATTCCTTCATGTCTGTGACTCTGTAGTCACCAAACATCCTGGATATTACTTTTTTCAAGAACTCCTCTTATCCGAACTTCACTTCGAGAAATTTAATGCAGATACTTCCTTCTCTGTTTTCCCAGCACATGGTGCTTTCTTTATTGTTCGATCTGTAAAGGACCCTGTATGCGGCCTTCTGTACTGTTAATTGCCCGTTGCCTGCAAGACTCTTCTGTGGGATCATAGCTATGTCATCCATAAATTCCCTTATCTTGAATCCAAAACGATCCTCAAAAAGAGTCGGGTCAGTAATTTTTTCATCTTTTGTAACGAGAAGGAAATTTTCATTATCTTTCTTTAAAAGCATGAGGGTATTCCCGAAGGGCCCATAAAGCTCCATACGGAGCTGTGAAGGATAGTCCATTATCAACGACATTGAGCCGTCGTAGTTCATGCCCTGCCAGGACATATCAAGCTCGCACATTGCTTCCATGTATCGTATTTGTTCTGGCCAGACGATGCGCTGGCCTTTAGGCTGCAGGAGTGCGCAGGCTGAAAGCAGAAGCGTCAGCCCAACCCACAGGGAAATAACCTTCCTCACTTTATCCTTTCTTCAAGGGCTTTCTTTTTTTCCTCTATCTGTTTCTTCTTATCTTCCTTCTTTTCAAGTCCCAGGGCTTTATCAAAGTACTCGATTGCCTTGACGTATTCATTGAGGGCACTATAGACATCTCCAAGGTGCTCTGCTATGGTGGGATCGTCGGGAAGAGACTGAAATGCCCGAAGAAGTTCGTTCAGGGCCTTTGCATACTCGCCTTTCTTGTAGTAGACCCACCCGATGCTGTCCCTGATGTATGCATCATCAGGCTTCTGATCCAGGGCCTTCTTGATTTTCTCTTCTGCCTCAGGAAGGTTAATTCCTTTGTCAGCCCATGTATATCCAACAAAATTAAGAGCGTTGGCATAGTCAGGGTCGATCTGCAAAACCTCATCCATATACCGCAGGGCAGCGTCAGTGTCTCCCAGCCTTTCGTAAAGCATGCCCATCTGATACAGTATATCTGTATTCTTTGCCGAGATCTTATGGGCTTCCCCAAGAAGTTCAATGGCCTTCTTAAAGTCCTGTTTCTCTTCGTAAAGGAGGGCAACCACCATGTAAATGTCCGGATTGTCCTTTATCCTGTCCAGGTATCCCTGCATTGTGGTGATTCCTTCATCAAGGGTACCGGATTTTATATAAAGAAAGGCAAGGCTTTTTATTGCGCTGCCAAACTCCTCTGATTTGGGATCTATTTTCAGAAATTCCTGGGCAGCCTTTTTTGTATCGCCCTTTCCTCTCCATGACAGTGCAAGGTAGTACCTGACAGAATCGTTCTTCGGATTGGCAGCAAGGGCTATGTTGAATTCCCTTATTGCTTCATCATACCTCTCCTCTTCCAGGTGGAGCAGGCCTATCTTAACCCTCAGGTTCACATCCTCCCTGTCGAGGTCAGATAGCTTCTCGAATTCGTAAATAGCCTGGTTGTACTGCTTCTTCTTCACAAAGATCGTTGCAATTCTTGACCGCGCTTTCTTGTTCAGAGGGTCAAGGGTAACTACCTTTCGATAATACTCTATTGCCTTGTCAAAATTACCTTCAATCTCAAAGAGGGTGCCCATATCCAGAAGTGCTGGCTCAAAATTGGGCTTTAAATCAATGACTGTCTGATAATATTGCTTCGCCTTGTCGAATGATTTTATTTCTCCGTGCAATCGTGCCAGATAATAGAGGGCCATAATATTGCCCTCGTCATAGCTGATTATCTTTTCATAAACCGTTATCGCTTCATCATATCTTTTTTCAGACATGTAGAGAGAGCCAAGAAAAAGGTATGCTTCAGTATCTTCCCTGTTTGCAGCAATGCACTTCTCGTAGATTGCTTTGGCTTTCAGGAATTCTCCTCTGGCTGAATATATGCCTGCCAGAAGAATCATGGCGTTTCGGTCATTTTCGTTTATGGTCATGGCTTCAGCGAGAAGCTTTTCCGCTTCTGCAACCTCGCCTTTCTTCAGGAAGAGGAGTGCAATTTCTGCTCTTAGCTGGACAGAATCAGGGTCGCTGCGCAGAGCTGCCCTGTATTGCTCGATCGCTTCATCGTACTGCCCTCTTGTCTCGCTGCGATAACCTTTAAGAAAATCAACGATGGAGGATGATTTTTCTCCTGCTGAAGCTGACAACGGGAGAAGAATAAGCAAAACAAAGATGAGTGCTTTTCCCATGAGAATCAAGATACCACACAATGGTGCGAAAAATCCATTGAGGGTCATCCGTGCCTGGCTACCGTATCAGTTTTCCAAACCGTGCCCAACGGATAAAATCGATAGGGTTGCTCGCGTTACGATTCCATGAAAAATAGAGTATCAGAGCCTCGCCCACCAGGTCATCTTTGTGCACAAATCCCCAGAACCTGCTGTCTGCGCTTCTGTCTCTGTTATCTCCCATTACAAAGATTGAATCCTTCGGGACCTTGATTGGTCCAAAATTGTCCTTTGGTGCGATATAGGAGGGCACAATGCTTTTGTCAAGAAAATGCCCCCAGGGGTCTTCTATCTGTTTTCCATTGATGAAGATGGCTTTATCTTTGATCTCCACTGTCTCTCCCTCAGTAGCAATGACCCTTTTGATAAAGTCCTTGTCCCTTTCAAGGGGATAGCGAAAGACAACTACATCGCCCCTTTCCGGACTGCCGAGGTGGAAAAGAACAATATCGGTAAAAGGTACCTTTACCACGTAGCTCAATCGGTTCACAAGGAGATGATCACCAATAAGAAGGGTTGGCTCCATGGAGCTCGATGGAATCTTAAAGGCCTGAAGAAAAAAACTGCGTACAATAATTGCTATTATCAATGCAATGATAAGAGACTCGCCATACTCTCTCCACTTGGTCTTTTGTTTTGCATGCCTTTCTTTCATTTATCACTCCCGATTGAATCAGCTCATAGCTGATAGTTCATTGCTCATAGGGTAAAGAAAAAGCTGTTGCTATGAGCTCAGAGCTGCGAGCTGGTTTACTCACATTCGTTCCGGTGCTGATACACCGAGCAGTGCCAATGCATCTTTGATGACCTGTTGCAGTGTTGCAAGCAGTAAGAGTCTCGCCATAGTCAATTCCCGGTCTCCAACGATAACTCTCGTTTTATTATAATAACTGTGAAATCTCCCCACAAGATCGAGGAGGTAAAAAGTTATCCTGTGCGGTTCAAGACTTTTTGCGCTACCCTCTATCACATCAAAGAAATGGAGTATGCCCTTTATCAGGGTTATCTCATCTTTCTCTGTCAAGAGGTCGACTCTTGCAGTTTTCACCGATGCCAGGTCAATCCCCTCATCCTTTGCCACCCTGAAAATGCTTTCAATTCTCGCATGGGCGTACTGGATATAGAATACCGGGTTTTCATTTGTCGTCTTCTTTGCAAGGTCAAGGTCAAACTCGAGATGGGCATCGCTTTTACGCATAAGAAAAAAGAACCGCGCCGCATCCCTGCCTACCTCGTTGAGCACTTCCTTAAGGGTAGTAAATTGCCCTGCCCGTGTAGACATTCCCACAGGCTTTCCATCCTTGATAAGGGTTACGAATTGTATTAAAAGGACTTTCAGTGAGTCCTTACCCCTGCCGAGGGCCTCTATGGATGCTCTCATACGGGGTATGTATCCATGATGATCGGAACCCCATATATCGATGAGAGTATCGAACCTTCTGTCAAATTTGTCCTTGTGATAGGCTATGTCAGAGGCGAAATATGTTTTTTCACCGTCAGACTTGATGAGCACCCGGTCTTCATCCTTTTCAAACATACTTGTCTTAAACCAGAGTGCTCCGTCTTTTTCATAGGCATATCCCTTATCCTTCAACGTAGCGAGTGTCTCTTCTACCTCGCCACTCTCATAAAGCCTCGTTTCCCTGAAATAATTGTCAAAAAGAACGCCAAAATCCTCGAGGTCTTTTTTGATGCCATCCAGAACAAAGTCACTGGCAAATTTCGACATGAATGCAATTGCCTCAGCTTTTTCAGCCGGAACAGCAACGTTGCTCTCAACAATAAGCGAGGCAATGTCCTTCACATAATCACCCTGATAATAATGCTCTTCCAGAGGCACGGCATCGCCCGTTAACTCTTTCCATCGTGCGTAGGTTGACTGACCGAGGGTATCAATCTGCTTACCGGCATCATTAACATAATATTCTTTTACCACATTATAACCTGCCCTCTTCATTATGTTTGCGAGGACATCACCAACTGCAGCCCCCCTGCCGTGGCCTATATGGAGCGGGCCGGTCGGATTTGAGCTTACAAATTCAATGAGAACCTTTCTTCCCTCACCAACATCCGGAACCAATGAATCTAATCCCTGGTCAGAGATTTCCTGCAGTGCCGCCCGCCACATATCGTCTCTTACATAAAAGTTGATAAAGCCTTTTGCAGCAACCTCCACTTTTTCGCAGACACCATGAAACTCCATATTCCCGATCAGTGTTTTTGCAATGTCGGTGGGGCTTTTTCTCACCTTTGGCGCGAGCAGGAAGGCAATATTCGTGGAATAGTCTCCGTTGGCCTCCTCTCGCGGGATTTCGATGATAATGTTCACATCGATATCAGGGGGCAGGAACCCTGATTGCCTGCAATTCTCCCATGCCTTTTTAACAATCGCGCTTATTTGCTGCTTTACCATACGAATTAACTCCCTGTTTGACAGAGCAGTGTCCGGCCCCTATGGGGTTACACTGAGAATTTCTTTATAATTTTCCGGTTTTCGTTCCCTGAGGAGGGGCCATTCTCGACGGATATGTTGAAGGTAATCAAAATCTACATCTGCCAAAAGCACACTATCTGCTATCCCTGTTGGCCCGCCTATCAGTTCTCCCTCAGGATTTACGCAGAAGCTCGCTCCGTAAAAATCCTGTTTCTCCTCACTTCCGGCCCTGTTGACCCTCATTATAAAGACGCCATTCGCTATTGCATTGCCTGATATGGCAGTCTGCCAGAGGTGCTGGGATTTAAAAGCACAGGCTGTAGGGGCAAAGATAATATCCGCACCTTTCAAGGTTAAGATCCTTGTTCCTTCCGGGTACAGGTTGTCCCACGAAATCTGGATCCCTATTTTGCCGAAGCTCGTTTGGAAAACCGGAAAGCCTTTGTCACCTGCTGAAAAATAAAATTTTTCTTCCCACAGAGATATATCAGGTACGTGAATTTTCCGGTATACACCTGCTACTTCGCCATTTTCATCTACTACAACACAGCTGTTATAAAACCGGGTTTTGTCTTTCTCAAAAATAGGGAGCAGAATCACTATCCCGGCGGACTTCGCTTTTTCCCTCATAGCTTTGACCGTGTCCCCATAAATGCTCTCACTCAGCTCAAAAGCTTTTTCATCTCTATCCTTGGGAAACCAGGGGAGGTTAAACAGTTCCTGGAAGCATATTATGCTTGCACCATTTGAAATAGCCGCATCAATTGTCCGAAGGGCATTTTCTACGTTCTTATCCTTATCCACTGAACATGCGAACTGAATTCCTGCTATTTTCATCGTTTATTATCTGTTCGTTGCGTGGAGTATGAACCAGGGGTCCAGTCTGTATTTTTTCAAGACCTCTTCGATATGGAGATTGCAATGGTTCGAAAAAGTATCAACTGAAAGGCCTGTCCTCCAGCCCAGCTTCATGAAAACCGGTGTTAAAAGTTTTTCCATGCTTGAGATAAAAGACAATTTTGACGAAAGATGGTTAATTATTATGATCTTTCCACCTTTCTTCGTGACCCTTTTCACCTCTGACATGAGCTGCTCCACGCTTGGTACCACGCTGGCTACAAAAGGCAGGACAGCGTGATCAAAGCTGTTGTCATCAAAGCAGATATTTTCTCCGTCCATCTCAAAGAGATCTACATGGTTAAAACCAAACTTCTCCTTTTTGGCCTTCGCTTTTTCAAGCATTTTCCTTGTAATATCTATACCCACAACTTTGCAGGATTGAGGGTACAGGGAAAGGGAAAGACCTGTGCCAACGCCAACCTCAATAATCCTGTCGCCATTTTTTATCCCAATTTTCTCGAGGCCAAGCCTTATCCTGGGATAAAAAAACTGTGAAAAGATAATATCGTAAAAACATGAATAACGACTGTAGATCTTCTGAATTTCTGCTTTTTGCACAAAGAGAAAAGTAACTCAGGCGCAGGGGTATGTCAAGGAAAAAGAGGACTTGAAAAGACACTCTCTTTGGCAGGGGACATTTAACCCGGGTGCAAGACAGATTTAATTTCTGTATACTTTTGCAGTGAAGGTACTCCTTATTCAGCCTCCAATTGAAGATTACTATGATACCTCTATACGCACGTATCCCCTGTCTCTGCTCTATATCGCCACAAAGGTGCGGGAGATTTGCGATGTCTCTATAGCAGATCTGAGGAGCAACAGAAAACCAAGGCAAATCATTGACCATCCTTTTCCTGAACTCGCACCTTACTATCGCAAAGACAGGTATACACCCATCTCCCTCTTTAAACAGTACTCCCGTTTTGGTGCGGACCTGGGTGAGATCAGGCAGAGAATTGTTTTTGAAAAACCGGATGTGGTCGCTGTGTCTTCGCTCTTCAGCGCCTATTCAGGAGAAGCTATGGATATAGCCCGGTGTGCGAAAGAAGTGGATGACAAAATCATTACAGTGGCAGGAGGGATCCACCCTACCCTTTTCCCTGAGCATGTGCTGCAGTCTCCCTTTGTTGACTACGTGGTGAGAGGCGAGGGAGAAACACCTTTTTCAGTACTTATAGAAGCTATAAAGAAAGGAACAGTACAAAGCATTGCTGGTACTGGAGGGATTGCATCAAAACATCATGGCAGATGCATCATACCTGATATTCATATCGAAGAAAACCTCGATCTTGTACCGGATCGCAGGCTGGTTAATCCCTCGGAGTATCGGATTGGAAAGAAAAAATATACCTTCTTCCTCACATCCCGCGGATGCCCATTTCATTGTGCATTCTGTGGCAGACCTCCTTTTCCCTATCGCGCAAGAGGCCTTGGCTGTGTGGAAAAAGAGATTGCAGATTGCCTTTCCCTGGATATCCAGGCAGTCGATTTTGAAGACGATATGCTTACCCTTGACCGGCTTCGGTTTCAAAACATACTGGGGCTGTTTAGAGGTACAGGGCTGACTCTCTCAGCAATGAATGGCATTTACTCGGAAAACCTGGATGTGGCCACCCTTGAACGCATGTACGAATCCGGTTTCCGAAGGCTCAACTTTTCCCTTGTTGATGCATCAGCATCCGTCACCAACAGGCAGAAAAGGCATAACACAGGCAACTTTGCAAAACTCCTCCCTTATCTTGAGGCCTCTCATTTTTTGGTAGAGACCCATTTCATCATCGGGTTACCGGAACAACGGGTTGAACACATACTTGACACTATCATTTTCCTGATGGGCAAGAAGCTTCTTCTCGGGCCCAGCATCTTCTACCTTGCACCAAATAGTAGTGTATACAGTCGCCTCGCACCAGATCTTCAGGACACAAATCATTACTTCAAGCTTATGCGTTCAAGCGCAATGGTCCCCTTGAATCCCAGTATTCCGCGGGATAGCCTTTACACCCTTATGAAACTGGTGCGGTTCGTTAATCTTGTAAAAGGACTGCTCGATGGAAGTAATGTGCCCACAAGGTTATCTGATATACTCGAACTGCCTGCTGTTACGAAAAATGATCGTGACAGACAAGTCCTCAGCACCCTGCTCAATGAAAAGCAACTCATCTGGTTCGACAGTTCCCACGGCACTTTCCTGCCCGAACCGCACAGCAGCGCTATTGTGCGGCTGTTCTTCCATCGGGCCAAAAACAAATCCATCTGCGGTTTTAAAACCAGGAACCGGCTGGTTATCGATTAATACGGACATCGTGATTGGCATACGCTTGCTCAGCACTCTTGTTGTCGGGGTATTCCTTGTGTATGGTCCACGCCTTTCGTATAGCACAATACCCATCATATTTTGATTGTAGGCTGCATCTTATATAATGGTATGAACCTATTACGAAAAACACTCACACTTTGATAGTACGTAAACTGGAATAAATTTCCCGGGAATCATTCTTTAAAATTACCTCTTGACAATACTGTCCCCATCAATATAATGACATATATCACACATGGTAGGATGATCAGTGAGGGGTAGGCAAAAGGAGGAACCTATGCGCCTGACCACACTTCCCTGGATCGTCAAACTGCATCGATTAGCGCCCCATCTTATCCAGAAGATTACAATGCCTGTCAAAATGACATCGAGAAAAGCCAGTCTCCTCGTTACCTGGGCCATGTGCTGGTATGTACTGGCAACCGTTATATTGATAGTTCTTCATGCCTGCTCTTGAGATGGAACGTTAACCACGAGTAGAGAAGGCAACCGACAGGCACAGCATTACCTCATAGGCAAAGATTTAGCTCAAGGCATATTTCGTCCATGAAGGCAGCACCATGCAAAGCCGGTAGCAGGCCTTTTCAGCACCTTCAGGAGGGAAGGCCTGATAGAGGGGCCTGCGCCTTGTGGGTGTTTACATTTGTGGTAAAGATCGTTTGCTCCTGACACAAAAACCCTGCCCTTGCAAAGATGCCATCCCTTTGTCCTGACAAAGCAGTCTTTTGCCTTCCCGGGAACTTTTTTACCTTACCTATTGTCTAACAAACCAACAGCAAATACAAAGATGGAGGTAAGGTTATGATAAGCAGACTTTTTTGGGCAGCATTGGTGATTATCTTTATGCTTCCGAATATGGCTTTTGCACATGTGGGATTAGAGGGAACTGTTGATGTCCGTATCATTTCTGATGGAGGCCGTGAATTTGTCAAATACCGGGCTTATCCGCAATGCCAGGAGGATGGCAGGTATTTTTATGTTCAGGCATCAAAGGGTGAACGGTACTCAATCCAGGTTACAAACACATTGGGCAGACGTATAGGGGTCGTTGTCGCTGTAGACGGAAGAAACATAATTGATGGTAAGAAATCCGACCTCAGGCGTAACGAACGCATGTATATCATTGGCCCCTATGGAACGAATACCTTCGAGGGTTGGAGAACAGCTGTGGATAGGACGAACCGCTTCTATTTCACCGAGCAATCTGACTCGTACGCGGAAAAGGTGTTCGCAGACGCCTCGGCTATGGGTACCATTGCTATTGCTGTATTCAGGGAAAAAACCCGGGACATAGCCCATTTACAGGGCCCGTCTTCAGTCATGAAAGAAGCTCCCACTGCAGAGGCCGCACCAGGAACCTCCAGAGGAGCACATTCTGCTGAGTTAGCAGAAAAAGGCAAAAGAGAGCAGGCAGGTACTGGATTTGGTGAAACAACATATTCTCCAACACGTTCTGTGAATTTTGAACCGGAAAGAACCGCTATTGACAGGATTGTCATGAAATACGAATGGAGATCTGAGCTTTGCAGAAAAGGAATTATTCAGTGTGGCCCAAGAAACAGGTTGTGGCCGGGTGGCCAGGAATTCGCCCCTATTCCACGGGATTTCAGAGGTTGATCTGTGCCCATTCCTCGATTCGGTCAAAAGCGGTGTTGATTTCGTCTTCTGTACCGCCAAAAGAGAATCGTATGTGCCCCTCTCCTGAGGGGCCAAAACCGTTTCCGGGAATGCTTATCACACGTGCCTCATAGAGAAGCCGGATTGCCAACTCCATGGAATTGATCTTGGATCCAACGATCTTTGGAAAAACATAGTAAGCCCCCCTGGGTATCTGATAGGAAAAAAGAGATTTTAGCCTGTCCAGGCGTGCGCACGTCAGCTCTCTCCTTTGACCCAGGGCATGAACGAGATTTTTGATGAAGTTGTCCCCTGGCCCGTCTTTCCCGTTGGTAGCCCGTAAAGCTGCAAGTGCTGCGCATTGGGAGACCGTGGGCGCACAGATGGCAAAGGCATCATGCACTTTCAGGGCCTGGTTTATAATCTTTGAGGAGGCATACATGAAACCTACTCTCCATCCTGTCATACAGTACATCTTGGAGAAGCTAAAAGCTCCTATGAGCCTGTTTTTCAACTCCGGTATAGAGGCACAACTTATGTATTCATGATTATCATAGATGAGAAAGTCATAGGCTTCATCTGCGATGACAAAAAGATCTTTCTCCAGTGCAAGCTGGGCAACCGCCAATAGGTCTTCTTTTGAAAAAACCGCTCCAGTGGGGTTCATGGGGTTACAGATAATTATGGCCCTGGTCTTTTTTGTAATGGCCTTTCTGAAGCCTTCAACATCAAGCCTCCACCCCTGCTCTTCAAGGAGGGGCACAAAAACAGGTATGCCTTCTGCAAAAAGCACCTGTTCAATATGGGAAGCATAGTTTGGTGTTGGAATGAGAACTTCATCTCCACGATCCACCACCGTTGCAATGCCTGCTGCCAGTGCTTCCATGGCACCACAACTTACGAAGAGTTCTGTTTCTGCATCCACAGAAATACCTTTTTTCCACTGGAGGTACCTGGCAATCTCATGTTTGAGTTCTGGAAGTCCCGGCTGCAAAGAATATTTTCCAATCCATTCATCCTTTGTCAATGCTTCACTTATAACCTTCGTGATGAACGCAGGGGTTCCAAAAGAAGGAATTCCCTGACCAAGTGAAACAGCGCCGGCAACTTCCCGGGCAAGAACTGGCATCTGCTTGATAGCGGATACGGAGATTTGCGATACTCTCCGTGATATGCCTTTTAGGTCTTCCTCTCTTCCTATGCTTTTATACACAGACCGATCATCCATATTAATCCTCCCTTGGTTAGCTTACCATAAACTGATCGTACCTACCCTATCCAAACAAGTACTGATTCGATCACTGCCCGTGACTGTAATTCCTGGCTGCCCGCATCATCCTCCACAGACCTTTAGTATTTTATTTTTACTGACGATAACATGTAAAGGCTGATTCAATAACGAATCCTCCTTTAAATGATACAGGGGGCAATGATGGAACCGATAAAAGTTGTTGTACGCTATGCTGACGGCAAGCTGTTAAAGGGCATGACCCAGGATTTTTTTCCAAACAAAGATCGCTTTCATCTCCGCTCTGACACAACCAACCCGGAGGAGCCTGTTGAAATACCTGTTCGTGAGCTAAAAGCGATCTTCTTTGTAAAGGACTTTATTGGCAATCAGGCTTATACTGAAAGAAAGGAATATAACAATGGAGATAAAGTTCAAGGCCGTAAGGTTGAAGTAGTTTTTGTTGATGGGGAAAGGCTCGTAGGCTCCACCCTTGGATATGACCCAAACAGGCTTGGTTTTTTCCTTTTTCCAGTGGATCCAGAAAGCAATAACATCCGCATATTTGCAGTTACTGCAGCAGTGAAAAGCGTCCGTTACATTTAGCAGTCCCGCCTCTTCAGTCCTCTAACAATCTTACAGGATGACCTGTTTCTTGTTTTGATGTATAATCATGCTAACGTACAGCCTTGTCAATGCTCTGACAGCATAAAACAGGAAGGATTTTACCCATGGTTAACATCATAATCACTATTCTCATTATTTTGATCGTTTCTATATTTTCTGTGCAAAATTCTGCCCCAGTCGCCATTACCTTTCTTGTATGGCAATTTCAGGCATCTCTCGCCATTGTTATCTTTCTTTGCGTTTTGAGTGGCGTCATAATTGGAGTTGCCCTCGCCTTCCTGTACAGGATAAAACGGCAACGCCAAGCCCGGCTTAAAAATTCTGAATAACCCATTTATGGAGCCTCCACTGCTAAAAACGATCAGGGATTGATACTCCTGACAATCTTGCTACTAAGTATCCCTCCATATGACCTATCAAATCATATCAGGCAATTCTTTGAAAAAACTGAGCGTGGTGGAGCGCTTGGAAAAGCCCTCAAGCAACAGATGCCCTCAATGCAATCTCTACAATCACCCCGCCAGTTTCTTCGCCTCTTCAAGCGCCCTGGTATAATCAGGCTGATTGGTAACTTCCGGAACAATCTCAACATATCGTACCACGTCTGATTTATCGATCACAAAGACTGAGCGCGCAAGGAGCCTCAACTCTTTAATGAGTACTCCGTAAGCATTGCCGAATGATGCATCCCTGTGATCAGACAGAGTTCGAATCCGACCAATCTTTGCATCTTCTGAAAACCGGGCTATGGCAAACGGTAGATCCATACTGATATTAAGGACAACCACACTTTCAGGAAGTTTTTCCGCATTTTCTTCAAATGTCTTTGCCTGGAGATCGCAAACAGGGGTATCCAGTGATGGCGTTACGCTGAGAATCTTCACTTTTCCCGAGAAATCCGAAAGCTTGACCTCGCTGAGATCTTTTTCAAGCACTGAAAAAGCTGGTGCCTTACTGCCAATCTTGACTTCATCCCCAATCAAGGTTAAGGGATTACCCATAAACGTTATGACACCTTTTCTTTCCATAAGCACCTCGCATGTTTTACGTTAATGTCGTTTTTTAATGTTGTCATCGAACACCATATTGTCAATACAGGCAGAAATGTGTCACATTTCTTTTCCCATGGAGAAAGCATTGCCGAGCACAGGCCCCATCCCAAAGTATTTCCGCAGTTCAGGGGCGTAGAGGAGGGGCTTGAACCTGCCACCCATATCGGGCAGGTCTTTCTCGTTCAGGATTGACTCATCTGCTTTGATATTTTTTATCTCTCCCACAAACTGGGTGTGAAGGCCAATCTCTATTGTCTGAATGAGCTGGCATTCCAGTATAAAAGGGAACTCTTTTACATAGGGTGCGTCTACGATATCACTCCTGATGGGTGTCAGACCAGAGGTAGAAAACTTGTCTTCCCTCCTTCCGGAAGCAATCCCAAGATAATCGACCTCCTTCACATGCTTTTCTGTGGGGATGCTGATTGTAAATGCCTCTTTCTCAATTATGTTGCCGTACGTATAGGTGGCCTTTCTCAAGGAAATCCCGATGCACGGCGGCTGGGAACAGACAATGCCAACCCATGCAACAGTCATGGCATTAGCCCTTCCATCATTATCATAAGTCCCGACAACAACGATCGGGGTTGGATACAGGAGACTCTTTGCTCCCAAAGACCTTTTCATGAAATCCTCCTAAGCTTTCATAGGGTGTTAAAATACATGGCAAGGATTATAGCGTATTGCATAAAGAAGGGCAATCGGTTGGCTGACAGGTAATAGCTTACAGTATAGAAATTCAAATCACATTGTATATACCCTTGGATTGATATATACTTTCACCGCTTACAGTACATTGACATGAATTCATTACCCATAGACCGCATCAATACACATGACAAAAGATTCTGCATAACCTATCCTCTTGAAGATGCATCCCTTTGTGCATCAATTCAAAAGATAGGCATAATTCTGCCTGTCATACTTCTGGACACATCTCCCTTCATTGCTGTGACAGGCTTCAAAAGATTAGAAATAGCCCGACAACTGGGTTTGAGAGAAGTACCCTTCATTACCGTTGACATTACCGAACAAAAAGCCCTTCTTTTTGCCATCCACGACAATATTCAACGTGGTCTCAATCTTGTTGAAAAAGCCCACGCCCTTGAGCGGATGCTTCATTTTGGTTTTTCCCCTGAGGAATTATCCGACACCCTGAATATCCTGGGAGTGAATTCTCATGAAAAAATAATAAAAGCACTCGTTGAACTGGCATCGGCAGAGGATTCCCTAAAACACTTTGCAGTAGCCCACAATCTTTCTCTGAAAAACATTCAGCGCCTGCTGAGGTTCGAGGTCAACGAACGTTCTTCTATCATCGACCTTCTTTCAACAATCCATGTAACAGAGAGCACAATACGGGAAATTCTTGAGATTTTTAGCCTGATTAAACTGAAAAATGACGCGTTGCCTCTCGATATTTTTCCATCTGCCAGTAGTCAGGAGTTGCTAAAAAAACTCAAAGCAATAGCTTATCCCATCCTGAGTTCCCTTCATGAGCAGTTGCACGATTTACGGCGTACATCAGCGCTCCCGCCCAACATTGACATTAAGGTAGACCCTTTTTTTGAAAAAGAGTATATTGATATAGGTATCAGGGCAAATAACGAGGAAGATATCTATCAAGCCCTCGAAAAACTGCATAGATTAACAGATGAAAGAATAATACGGAGAATCTTTGATCTCACAAAAGGTAACCTTCGTTGAAGCACGTGGCAATATTGTTAGGGATTGCCCCGGTACAAAAAACCACATTTGCTGCGGTTACAAAACCATCGATCTTGTGGAGGGATGTATCCTTTCATGCTCTTACTGCATATTGAAATCATACATCAACTCTCCAGACATTAAGATAACCAGAGACTACGATTATATATTCTCGCAACTGAATGTGGCTATGGAAAAGGAAAAGAACCATATAATGCGCTTTGGAACGGGAGAACTATCTGACAGTCTCGCCCTGGACCAACGGTTTGACCTGAACAGGCCCCTAATACAGTTCTTTGGTGAAAAAAAGAAGGCCCTCTTCGAATTAAAATCAAAATGGGCTTATATCGAACATATCAGGGATTTTCTTAACCCCTATATCATTATCTCCTTTTCCTTGGCTCCTCAGAGCATAATTAATAAGGAGGAAAAAAAGACAAGCCCTCTGTACAAACGCCTCAAAGCTGCAAGACGGGCTCAGGATGCAGGATGCTTTGTTGGCCTTCATTTTGATCCTATTATTATTTACCCCGGTTTTGAGAAAGACTACGAATATCTGATTCATGATGTCGGAAGGATTCTGGACCTCGAACGGGTCATCTGGGTAAGTCTTGGCCTCTTGCGATTCCCACCTCGCCTTTTTGAAGAATTCCTGGAAAAAAGGAGAAAAAATCTGCTTTTTGGCGAATTCATTCGCGGAGAAGATGGAAAGTACAGGTACATCAAGTCTGAAAGGATTAAAATCTACACCATGCTGTACAACCAATTAAAAAGTAAGCTTGACAGTCTCTTTGTGTATTTCTGCATGGAGAGGTCTGATGTGTGGAAGGCCGTTACAGGAATAAACCTGGACAATAATGAAGGTCTCATAAAGCTTTTTGACAAAAGAATACATGATCTTTACGGAGGTGCACTATGAAATTCAAAGATAAGGTTGTTTTTATTTCGGGCGGTGTAAAAGGGTTGGGGAAGGCTATGGCAAAGGCATTTCTTGCTGAAGGTGCATCTGTGGCGGTTAACGGAAGAGAGTATGAGGTTGTGAGTAAATTTGCAGAGGAGTTTCAGGGAAAATCCGTGCTCGCATTTAACACTGATATCACTCACTATGAGGAAATGGACAATGTAGCGTCAAAGATTATCGAATCATGGGGAAAAGTTGACATCCTCATTAACAATGCAGGCATTGTTAATCCCCTTGCTCCTTCAGAAAAAATAAAGAAAGATGATTTTGACAGAACCATCGACATAAACCTGAAAGGCACGTTCTATACCACTCAGATTTTTGGAAAACGCATGATCGAACAGAAAAGCGGGCGTATCATCAACATCGCGTCCCAGGTTGCTTTTTTTGGCGAGAAAGGTTTTCTCCCTTATGCAATGAGCAAAGGAGCCTTAATTATTATGACCCGTGAGCTCGCTTACGAGTGGTCGAAGCACGGGGTGACAATTTGCAGTATCGCCCCCGGATTCATAAAGGGTGGAATGAATGAAGGACTCATACGGAAAGAAGTGTTTGTCAACTTCCTTTCGAGCAGGACACCAATAGGAAGAATGGGGACTGTTGATGAACTGGTCTCACTCATTCTTTTTCTTGCCTCCCCGGAAGCACAATACATAAACGGAGAAATAATCACTATGGATGGAGGCATGACTGGTTACACCCAGGAGTCACTCCTCGATTTCATTTCTAAAGGAAAATAGCATGGATATTGTAGCATTTATCCGGTTTACCTTTAATAGCCGGTATATTGTGCGATGGATATATAGTGGACTTATCATATATATTCCGGTGGTCAACTTCTTCTCCCTTGGGTATCTGGCTAAATCTGCGCGTATTCTTTTGATCGGGAGCATCGGGCTTCCCACCTGGGAAGACAAGATGGAAATCTGGACGAATGGGATTAAGCTCCTCTTCGTTTTCATCCTTTATGAGGCGGTGCCATTCTTTCTTTTTTCAACTGGATTTTTCCTCACAACCCTTGGGAGCATACCTGCCTTTTTTGGCAATATTGTAATCAAATTCTCTTATCTTGCCCTTCTTATCTTTTCTTTTTTTATTCCCTTTGCCCTGTCAGTTTTTTCTGAAAGGGGAGAGATTAGAGACGCACTTGAGTTCGAGAGCATCTTCACCGGGATTAAGGAAGTTCTTTTGCCATATCTGGGAGGTTATCTTTGTATGCTCTTTGCGTTGTACGTATGTAAGATAATGATTAAAATTCCCTACCTTGTGGGCTTTATTCTTTCCTCCCTATGCACATATTACGTGTTCCTCCTTGCAACCTATTATTTTATCCACCTCTTTAAAAGAACAAGCCTCGTTACAGCAAAAATTACCGGGGGACACACGACGGAGAAGGCTCAAAGCTCATAATAGCTTATAGCTCATAGATGATAGCAAACATCAAAAAGAAAATCTTATTCCTCACACACCCGAAGGTATCATTAAATGACGATCGGGTTCTTTGATATTTGCTGTGAGCTTACAGCTTTAAGCTATAGGCTGTTGAGATTGACTTTTATCCTGTATTTGTGCTAAATAAGCTTACTAATGGTGGCTGTAGCTCAAAGGTAGAGTACCTGACTGTGGATCAGGGTGTTGCGGGTTCGAGCCCCGTCAGCCACCCCACTGTGCAATTCAAATCAATCCCGGGAAAGTTATTTGAATGCTCCGAGCTGGCACGGGGCAATTTTGATCTTCATTGCTTCACATACTGCCGAGATCACTGGTTTTGATACCTTAAACTTCTTTGCAATTCCCCATGCAGTGGAGCATGGAAGCCGATTATCAACTAAAGATGACTTGATGGTTAGCTCAATGTCAGGATTTATCTTGTCCGGCAATGCAGGAATGTTCTTCTCTTTCCCATAACCAAAAAGCCCGAGCTGGCACTTAATAATCCGAACTTCAAGAAGATCGATTGCCGTTCCAACGTCTTCGGGCGGCACATTCAGCTCTGCTGCTATGCTGTGTGCTTCAGCACAGGATATCCTGCTTTCAGATATTTTTTCTTTTATTCGTGCTGCTATTGTTTCGTTCAATGCGGCACCCCGTCTCTTCGCTGCATAATTCCCTGTATCTTCGTGTGTCATCGATTGTTCTCCTCAATATTATTATAGGTTTGGTTATGTAATCCCTACCTTTTCACTTCTTTTTTTTGACTCTTCACTGACCAGCCTGCCAATCAAACCAAGTATGGCTCCCACATCTTCGCAGTCTTCCTGATGTAATCAGAAGGGAGACTTTTAACGATCTGGTTGTGACCAGGCAATAGCATATCTATTTCAAGATCGGCCAGCTGGTAGAGTGACTTCTTCAGCGCATCTGCATTGGCTCCATAAAGATCAAATCGTCCTATTGCATAATCAGCATAAACAACATCCCCAGGAATGAGAATCTTTAGGGATGAATGGTACAGAGCAATGCCACCCATAGAGTGCCCTGGTATATGGATTACTTCCCATTTCATTCCTCCAATATGGAGGCTTTCTCCACCTTCCAGTTTTTTGTCAACCTTGAGCTTAAAGGCATCAGACTTCAGTCCATACTGCATCTGACACATGCTCTTAAACTCATTCATGCCGTATACACCCCGGTCGTCTCCCTTTTCAAGCAACTCTGCTTCCAGTTTGTGGACCCAGAGTTCAACCGATGGGATTGCTTTTCGTATTTCGGACAAGCACCCTATATGATCAAGGTGGGTATGGGTCATGATAACGCGCTTCACAGCTTCCAGTTCTATTCCCAACCCCTTTATGGACTGTACCTTATAATTGCCTTTTCCGGTAAGTCCCACGTCAATCAATGAGAGATCATTGGATGCCGGGTCGCCAATAACATATACGTGGGAATCCGGAATAAACTCATCTTGTCCTTGAATAAAATAGACTCCTTCATTCACTTTTGTCATGCGTTACCCCTTTCAATGTAAATCGTATATCATGTTTCGAATATTCTATCATCTTCTGTTTTCATTTTTGTTCCAGGTTGTATTGTACGTTGAGGCATTATGGCAGGTCAAGGCAATTATTATGCATACCGGGATAAAGCCCGACACTGCGGAACAGCTTGGAAAAAATCCTTAAGGAAATGATGTCGGGATTCGATAATGGACTAAAGGGCAATCTATTAGATGACAGTATCAACAAACCAGGTAAGTGCAGTTATAAGGACTTATCTGAAAAATACAAAAGATAAGATTGAGAAAGTCTCCAACCCCGCCTTAAACCCTGAGGGCGTTCATGACGAGGTAACTGTATCTGATGATGCCAAGAAGATTCTATTTGAACGAATTGGCAAACGTGTTCTTGAGAAGCTGAAAAACGAACTGGCTCGAAACTATTAGGCTTCTTCAGATACCTTTCTTAATCATCTTACACAAACCAATCATGTTCAACCAACAGCTCGTGGTCTGCCATATTGTGGCATTTCTTGCCAATATTTTGACTTTATCCTGTATTAAGATCCTTTTGTTCTTTCCATATCTCTTTTCTCAATTATGTGACGCGCACTGAATTTGGAAGGATAGAAATCTTTCACCAATGATTCCACGAGCAGTTTTCGCTGTTTCTTTACCAGCTCATCGTCATCATTATAAGTGCTCTCTCCACCTATTACCTTCTTAATCGGCTTCACCATAATTCCCCACCTCCTTTTTTGAGTATTATACATGAGTATGCAAAAAGTATGCCTCAATATGGTGGATTGTGTATCATCGAAAGATTGTATAATGTATTCCCCATGCTCTATTTCATGGTAAAACCGTTATTGTTAACAGAGAATTCGGATAAACATTACCTTTTATTGTGTCACCGAGCTCAGCCACCAGTCACTTCATCATCTTCATTATCTTCTTCCACTTGTGCAGCCCGAAGGCGTCTTCTCATCACTATCCGGAGAAACCCACAGACAGTTAGCAATGCCGCGGCAAAAAGAATAATGAGGTAAATGTTGGCTGCCAAATAGCCAGCCCACGTGACTCTTTCCCGGAGATATAGTATCCACTGCCTTTCAAGCTCACCGATGGAGACAAATAAAACCTTTTTGATTGCTTCATCAACAGTGTCGCCGTGTTTCATGTTATTCATGATGTTTACAACTCCACTCTGACCATGTTCCGCAATCATATACTCCACCACGCTCCTGCTTTCTTCGTAGGCAAGGGCCATTTGGTCCCTTTGGGAGGGAAATCTTCCGCTCAGCAACCACAAAGGGATTAGTTGCCCGGATAGAGAAGCCTTTCTCAGGTTTGGTTGCCTGTCATCAACCATGAACTCCCCAATCCCCCCGGTAACCCACTGACAGAATCCTTCATTCAACCACCGGGGTAATCTGTCATCTGGTATATGTTTTCCAAGAAGAAGGTGGCACAACTCATGTTTTACTGTCACCTCGAGGGTAAAGGGGCTGACATTCATCCGAGAGTAGTCGATTGCAATAAGGTTCCTGTGGGGATCTGCAAAGGCAATTATATGGGGATTTTCCACCACCTCCTGAAACTTTGAATTCTCTTTTATCAAAAGAATGGATGGTTTAAAATCGATCTCCCATCCAAGTATGCCTTCTAGCTCTTTTTTAACACGGGGGTAAAGTTCGATAACCTCTCTTGCAGCATTTTTCAGTGGCCCATCAAATTGAATAATAACAGTATTGTCCGAGATAACAGCCCCTGTATCAGAATAAACATGCGTGAAGCTCAACAGAACAACCAGGGTTGCAATCAAAAACCTAAAGCATACTTTACGTATCATTCCTAGATTTATACCATATCTCTGGATGCCATGCCTCCCCATACCCTGCCCTGATACTGACCTCACCTTGCCCTTCCGGTCCCGCCAGGGCAGGAGATGGTAGTTCACTTTGAAGAAGGACCAAAAAACAGTTGAAGTGAACGAAAGTCACTGGTAGACTAATTGACTTTCAAAGAAGACATAATTTAATATTCCAGAGTAAAAGAGAAGCAAAAAAATGCTCCCCGTGTAAGAAAAAAATTTTTAGGAGGAAATTATGAAGATTGAGTTCACCCAAGAACAGTACGAAGCTTTACTCAAAATTGTGTATCTCGGGAACTGGATGGCAAGCTCAACAAAGGAAACTCCGGAAAAGGAATATGAAAACATTGAGCAGTACATACTCTCCTTTGCAAAAGATTTCAACTTGGAAAAATTTGTAGGCTTTGACCAGAAACAGAAGTCATATTACCCATCAGAAGAGTTCGAAAATTCAACGGATGTGGTTCAGCTTATAGATGCTTACGATGAGTATCAGGTGTGGGAGGCCCTTGTGCTGTCACTCTCTCATCGTGACATTGTAAAGAAGTACGGGGAAAAGAAAGTGGAAGAAATGTCCGATGAAGAGCTCCTCGAAAAAGAGTATCCTTTGATCCAAAAATATGAAGATGAATTCCGGGAACATGGTTTTGATAACCTTTACGTCAGATCGAAAAAATCGTCAGGATAATGATTTTTGTTTTCACTAAAAAGAAGTTGATCATTTTATGAAACAAATCCGTAATTTCAGTATTATTGCTCATATTGACCACGGCAAATCGACCCTCGCAGACCGTCTGATTCAGTTTGCCCATCTTGTTGATGATCGTCAATTCAGGGATCAGATTCTTGACAACATGGATATTGAACGTGAACGGGGTATCACTATAAAAAGCCAATCGGTGAACCTTCCCTATACAAGCAGATCCGGCGAGGAGTTCGAGCTAAACCTCATCGACACACCAGGGCATGTTGATTTTTCCTACGAGGTCTCCCGCGCTCTTGCTTCCTGCGAAGGGGTGTTGCTTCTTGTTGATGCCACACAGGGTGTGGAAGCCCAAACCCTTGCCAATCTTTACGCAGCCATGGAGCATAATCTTGTTATAATCCCTGTAATCAACAAGATAGACCTGCCCTCAGCCAACATCGATGGGGTCAAAGAAGAAATAGAACATGAGCTCGGTCTTGATCCTGAGTCTACACTGTTATGCTCGGCAAAGGAAGGAAGGGGTATTCAAGAAATTCTGGAGGCCATTGTTGCCCGTGTGCCACCCCCGAAAGGCGATATTGATAAGCCTCTGGCTGCCCTCATATTTGACGCCCAGTATGATTCCTTCCGCGGAACCATAGTAAGCTGCAGGATCTTCGATGGCACTTTAAAACCAGGGAGTGTGATCCGCCCCATGTCAACAGGGGCAACCTACAAAGTCGAGGAGGTCGGGATTTTCAGACTTAAACCCGAACCGGTCAAGGAGCTCTCTGCTGGCATGGTAGGGTACATCATTGCCGGGATTAAAACAGTAGGTGACACAAGAATCGGTGACACCATAACCCTTGATGCAAACCCTGTATCCGAGCCACTTCCCGGGTTCAGAGAGGTAAAACCCGTAGTTTTTTCCTCCATCTATCCTATCGCATCCGACGACTACCAATCCCTTGCTGAGTCACTGGAGAAATATAAGCTCAACGATGCTGCGCTCATTTACCAGAAAGACTCATCTGCCGCATTGGGTCAAGGTTTCCGTTGCGGCTTTCTGGGCCTTCTACACCTGGAAATAGTTCAGGAACGCCTGGAAAGGGAGTTTGATCAATCCATTATTCTCACGGTACCCAGCGTGCAATACCGGTTTGGGCTTGCTGATGGCACAACAGTCACTGTTGACAACCCTGCCCATTACCCGGATCCAACCTACATCAGAACAACCGAGGAGCCTTACATTCGGGCAAACATTCTGGTGCCTGAACGTTATGTAGGTGCGGTGATGAAGCTCTGCCTGGACCGGCGAGGGGTAAACCAGCGCATGAACTACCCAACCCCTGGGAGGGTAGAGATTACCTTTGACATGCCCCTTGCAGAGGTTGTGTTTGACTTCTACGACAAACTGAAAAGTATTACTCAAGGATATGGCTCCTTTGACTACGAGCTCATCGATTACCGGGAAAGTGACCTGGTAAAGCTCGATATACTCGTGAATGGAGAAAAAGTGGACGCTCTTTCCATCATTGTACACAAGGAGCGTGCCCGCGACAGGGCGGTGATAGTCTGCGACAGACTCAGAGAAGAAATACCTCGTCAACAGTTTAAAATAGCAATACAGGGAGCTATTGGCGGAAAGATAATAGCCAGGTCCACCATAACACCTTTCAGGAAAGACGTCACAGCAAAGTGCTATGGCGGTGACATTTCCAGAAAACGGAAACTCCTCGAAAAACAGAAAAAAGGAAAGAAGAGGATGAGTGTTGTCGGTAATGTCGAAATACCCCAGAGTGCCTTTCTTGCAGCACTGAAGACGGACAACGAATAAAACCCACGATGAGTAATCGGTAATGCGTAATGGGTTTTAAGCCGATTACTGTTTACGCGTCACACGTCATGAAAATATGAATATAAAAGATAGAGCTAAACGAGGCAACAGGATGAACCCGCAATCGGATAACATGCCCGGCCTTTACATCCACATTCCATTCTGTAAGACAAAATGCCCGTACTGTGACTTTTATTCAGTGACGAATGTCGACCTGGCAGAAGAATGGCTTACGGCAATCCTGAAGGAGATGAGCCATTATAGCAACATATTTGGTACCTTTGATACTTTATATTTAGGTGGCGGAACACCGACGGTGCTGAGTAACACTGTGTTGGTATCACTTTTCCGGGAACTCCGCAGGCATTTCAATTTCCATGATGATACTGAAATAACCGTAGAAGCTAATCCGAACGACATTACACTGGAAAAACTCGCATTGTTCAAACTGTTGGGCGTAAATCGTTTAAGTATTGGAGCCCAATCGTTCAATGATGAAGAATTACTATTATTAAAAAGGAGGCATTCGGTCAAGGGTATAGAAGAAGCCCTTTATTGCGTCAACCAGGCAGGGTTTTTAAACTTTGGCATTGATCTCATATATGGCATACCAGGTCAGCCAATGGCAAGTTGGATTACAAGTCTTCAGAAAGCACTTGGATTTAAGCCCACCCATCTGTCCTGTTATCAGCTGACTATTGAACAGACAACCCCGTTCGGCAAAATGTTACAGGAGGGAAATCTGCAAGGTATTGGTGAAAAACAGGGGAAGGATTTCTTTCTTACAACATCAAGATTTCTTGAAAACAATGGTTTTATGCACTACGAAATCTCAAATTTCTCCAGAAAGAAACGATTCCGGTCACGCCATAACCTCAAATACTGGAAGCATGTACCTTACCTCGGCCTTGGTCCGGGCGCTCACTCCTACCTGAACGGAAAGCGGTGGTGGAACGTTAAATCGGTAAAAGACTACTGTTATCAACTCAGCCAGGGTTTGAAGCCCATTCAAGCTTCAGAGTCCCTTTCCCCTGAGCAGCTACGCCTTGAAAAACTTTTTCTTGGCTTGCGGACCAATGAGGGCATAAAAATAGATGTTGCATTTCCTGATTATCAAACCAGTGCCTCTTTGGAAAACATGGTGAAAAACCGCTTAATAACTGTCCGTGGTGACAGGCTCATACCCACAAAAAAAGGTTTCCTCATGGCCGACCGTCTTCCCCTTCTCTTCCCATAACTTTTCATTTTTTTGCCACCTCTGACTCCCTATTGCCATAGTCTGCCACCTGAATTTTCACTGCCTTTCTATCTTTCTGCCAAACCCTCGTTGAACTTGCATTTACAATGAAATTGTCGTACAATACCCGATCGTTTCAAATCCTCGTGATTACGGAGCAAAGATGTACATTTCAATAATCGGCAAGGCCGGTTCGGGTAAAACTACACTGTTTCAGGCATTAAGCGGTGTTACAAAATCGTTAAATGGCGGATCTCGCGATATAGTTGCAATTGACGTTCCTGATGAGAGACTCGAGTATTTGTCAAGCGTTTTCAGCCCAAGAAAAACTGTATATGCTCGCATCGATGTATCTGACACTATTGCCATTGATAAAGGTGATCTGAAAAACGAGACTCTCAATCAAAAATCCGTACAGCAGTTAAGATCAAGTGATGCTTTTTTGCTCATTCTTAAAAATTTTGATAATGGGGAAGAAATCAATCCGGTGGATGACTTCCTGGCTATTTATAATGAATTCATTCTTGCTGATATGGTACAGATTGAAAATCGTATAGAGCGGATAGAAAGGCAATACGGGAAAAAAGATGCTCCACCATACCAGCAAGAACGGGGATTGCTGGAAAAATGCCTTGATCATCTGAACAATGGAGCCCCTCTGTCTCTTCTGGCCCTCCCTGAAGAAGAGGAAAAAAGGATAAGGGGTTTTCAGCTTCTTTCCCGAAGACCAATGATGGTTGTTGTGAATTGCACTGAGCAAACATTATCGTCAGCGGAATCTGTTGCAGAAGAATTTCGAAATACATTGCCGCCCCATATTCCTGTCCTGGCCGTATGCGCTAAACTAGAGGCAGAATTGGCTCTTATGTCTTCTGAGGAACGCACTATCTTCATGAGTGAATACGGGATCAGGGAGGCCATTCGCAGCCGCATCATTCATATTGCCCTTGACACTCTGGGCCTAATATCGTTTCTCACCGTTGGAGATGACGAATGCCGTGCGTGGCCCATAAAAAAAGGCATGAACGCCCAGGATGCTGCAGGTACGATTCACACTGATCTCGCCAATAAATTCATTCGCGCTGAAGCAGTGTCGTATAAAGCCTTTGTAGAACATGGCGGGTTTGCCGGCTGCAAGAAATCAGGCCTCTGGCGACTCGAGGGAAAAACATATGTGGTTCAGGATGGGGACATCCTCTCCATAAGGGCTGGAAACTGATTCATTTCATCCTGTATTCAGGATAATTCCAATGTTGAACATGCAAAGGCAAGATGAAAAGTTAGGCCTTTTACGGTTCGACTCAATTGTTATGTAGCAACAACAGGTGTCCCCCCGCCTTTCCTCAGCCTCTGCATAACAATAACCAAGATAAGACAGGCAAAACCCAGAAGATCACCAACCCTCGAAGGATAAACAAAGGCAAGGGCCCCGATGATTATCACAATCCGTTCAAGGACACTTGATTTCTTCAACAACCAGCCTGAACACCCTGATGCAAGCATACCAATCCCGATGAAGGCTGCTGCAATCGTCCACAACCCAGAGGCAAGGCCAATTCCCTCCCAGTGCAGCAGAATAGCTCTTCCTGCAGGTAAGACGGTAAATATGAACGGCATGAGAAAGGCTGTGATTGCATACTTCCATGACATCATGGTCGTTTTGAAGGGATCGCCACCTGTTATTGCTGCAGCAGCAAAAGGAGAGAGGGCTGTGGGCGGAGAAACCTCCGATAGTAAAGCATAGTAGAAGATGAACATGTGAGCAGCATATTCGGGCACCCCGAGTTGAGTTAACGCAGGTGCTGCTATGACAGCCGCAATGATATAGGTAGCTGTAATAGGCACAGCCAATCCGATAATCCATAATAGTATTCCAGTAAAAAGGGTGGTTATAATGAGGCTCCCCCCTGCATAGCCAATTATAATTGACGACAGTTTCAGCCCCAGACCTGTGAGACTAACAGTGCCGACAATTATACCTGCAGAGGCGCAGATGGCTGCCACGTTGAGCACCGTTAATGATCCTTGTTTCAGCGCCTCAATAAGCTTTGGTACAGTGAACCTAGATTCTTTCCGGATAAAGGATGATAAGAAGCAGGTCAGGATTGCTGCAAAAACTGAAACCTGGGGAGTAAATCCTTTCACCAGAAAGGCTACGATGGCGATAAGGGGTAGAAAATGATATCCATACAGTTTTGTCAATTGCCACAGGGTATATTTTTTCTCAATTTGAACAGCCTTCAGGCCAAACTTTTTCGCATCAAATTCCACCATGAGAAGCAGTCCCCAGTAATAAAGAGCTGCCGGTATAATAGCTAACAGTATGACATCGACGTAGCTGATTCGTAAAAATTCTGCTATGAGGAATGCTGCTGCACCCATGACCGGTGGCGTGGTAATAGCTCCCATTCCACCTGCAGCCAAAAAACCTCCGGCATTCTCTTTGTCATATCCTGATTTCTGCAGCATCGGGTATGCTACCGTTCCGATGGCAACAGTGTTTGCTACCCCAGACCCGGAAGCCATGGCCAGAAGATAGGAGGTAGCTATTACTGCACGACCCGAAGCTGTTGGTTTCTTCCCCATGGCAGTAAAAGCAAAATCTACATAAAACTTACCAGCCCCGGACACAGTGAGGAAGGCTCCGAATATACAGAACATGATAATGATAGAGGATGATACATCTATAGGTACGCCAAAGATTCCTTCCAACGTCATATACATGTGACCCACTATACGCTCAAGGTCATAACCCCTGTGTGTCCAGGGTGCAGGGAGCCACGGACCAACATAGGCATATATAAGAAAGATGATACATGTTACGGGCATAATGAGGCCAGAGGTTCTGCGAGTAGTTTCAAGGACGAGAAGGATGAAGAGAACACCGAAAATCATGTCCCACAATTCAGGTGTGACTGCCCGATAGATAAAATCTTCGAAATCTACGAGCATATAAATAATACAGGCCATCCCAAGCAGGCAGAGAAAAATATCGAAAACGTTTATCTTTCCCTTGTATTTTTTAGCTATAGGGTAATAGAGAAAAGAGATTGCCAGCAGAAAAGCAACATGGACACCTCTCAAGATCTGAGTAGTCACGGGCTGTATTGCCGAATAAATTGCAAACAAGGACATTGCAACAGCAAGGATGCTGATAATGGCATTCCAAAAGCCACCGACCTTTCTGGTCACACCCTCTTCTTCTTCGATCAATTCTTGTAATTTCTTCTTCTGTTCTTCTGTCAAGCTTTCCTGGGACTGATTAAGGACGGATTTTTCTTGCTCTTCCATTGAATACCCCCAAGAGATAAGAAATATGCATTTGATAACCTGCTGGGCTGGCTTCTGTCGCGCTAGGGCCTAAATATCTAAGCAGCCAGCCTAACGAAGGCAGAGGGGGGAACCCCCACTGCCTTAGAATTTTCATTTACGTTAAAACTGTTATACCTTTTTCTTTGTAGTATTTTGCTGCACCTTTGTGATACGGCACAAACTTATTCAAGGCATTATCCTTGATGTTGATATTTTTCCCTTCAGCATGAATTGCAGCCAGATCGCTGATGTGCTCAAAAATAGTCTTTACAACATCATATGCGAGTTGTTCCTCCATATCCTGGTGGCACATAAGGAGGTTTGTGACACCTGATACTGGAACATCGTTTTCAAGACCTGTATATGATTTCTTTGGAATCACTGTCTTATAGTAAATGGGTCCGTATTTGGCATTCATTTTCTCCACCAGATCATCGTGGGCCAGAATAGAAATTTTAACACCCGGAGAGGCTGCCAAATCTAGGACTGATGCTGTTGGAACACCCCCTGACCAGAAATAGGCATCTATTTTACCATCTTTTAGAGCCCCTGCTGATTCAGCGGCGCTAAGCCTGTCCTTCTTGATGTCCTTTTCATGGTTAATGCCTGCTGCTTCAAGGATTCTAAAAGCAACAACCTCTGTACCGCTGCCCGGGGCCCCTGTGGAAACCCTTTTTCCTTTGAGGTCAGCAACCTTCTTGATCCCTTTGCCCTCTAAGGTTACAACCTGATTGTAGTGTGGATATATAGTGCACAACGTCTTCAATGGAAGGGCTTTCCCCTTGAAGATTCCAGTGCCCCTTATGGAATCATAGCCTGTGTCTGCTATAACAAGACCCATATCTGACTTTTTGGCAGCCAGAAGTTTACAGTTGTCCACCGAGGCTGCTGTAACCTCTGCAGCTGCCTCAACTCCTGCATATTTGGTCAGAATGCTCGCTATGCCCCCTCCAATGACAAAGTAGACTCCCCCCATGCCTCCCGTTGCTACAGATATCCTTTTTTTTGTCTGGGCAAACACCTTGCCCACGTTGCCAAGCAGTATTGTTCCGCCAAGTACACCGGTCAATTTGAGAAAATCTCTTCTTTTTACTTCTCTGTCTTTGATTAAGCTTTCAAAATCCATAATAATACCTCCCTTCATCGTTATATCCTTGCGCCATACCTTTGCAATGGCGCAATAACAGATACGGATATTCATTCTAAATTTTTTGGTGGCACGTATATTTGAATTCTATGGTATTACACACAACAATGTCAACTTTTTTATTATTTTATATAATGGCCGATTACCCTAATTTCCGGTAATAGAGCATGTACAGAGACGAAATAGAGCGACAATGAGATAATTCTTTTGTATACAACATCATGCAATCGACTCGCACATACCGTCAGTTCAGCAGAAATATCTTGACAATACAGTTGGGGAGCGGTGAAATATGTCTGAAAACCGTAAGCGATAACGTTTGAACAACAAATCAACAGAACAGGAGGGTAACGGCAAACCTGCCCGGCTTACCAGCCTATTCTTGGCAAGGAGGGAATACTCCACATTACTGTTCAAACGGCTAAAACTGTTTAAACCGTTCAAACAGTTAGACAGAGGAGGATGGCCTGCCTTCCGAAGCCTCGGCATAGGCAGACGCAGGCCCCGGGAATAGACTGAAAGGAGAACAGACCATGGGAATGTACCCGGAGATAGATGATAAGCTGTTGAGCCTTGAAGAAGCTGTAGGGCGTTTTATCAAAAATGGTTCTCAGATCGCCATCGGTGGTTTTACAGTCACCAGAAATCCAATGGCTCTTGCCTATGAAATTGTTCGACAGGGCATCAAGGATATTCACCTCGTATGCCACTCTCATGGCCAGGCCCTCGATATCCTGATTGGGGCAGGATGCGTAAGCAGACTTGAGATAGCCTATGGTGGGAACGGCAGGTACGCTCCAACGTGCATACGGTTTAAAAAGGCAATTCAGCGTGGCGAAATTCAGTTCGAGGATTATTCGAACTACCAGATGAGCCTCCGTTTTTTTGCCGGTTCGCTCGGAATCCCATTTATCCCGACAAAATCAGGCCTGGGAAGCGATCTGATCGATATAGAGGGTTTTCTCCCTGAGATCAGGAAAGAAGAGAAGGTGGCTTCGAAAAAGTATGTGGTCACGCAGAATCCATTCAACGGGGAGGATGACAAAGTGTTGCTTTTGCCGGCACTTAACCCTGACGTAGCCATCATGCATGCCCAGTATGTGGGTGAAGACGGTACGGTTCGGATAAAAGGCCTCACATTTGCCGATATGGAGCAGGCAAAATCAGCTGACGTAGTCATTGTTACCTGCGAAGAGATTGTACCAAGATCATTCATTCGCCTCGATCCTGACCAGAACTCACTTCCGCCATTTTTCGTGGACGCCATCGTGAAAGTACCATACGGCGCCCATCCTACGGCTGTATACACTTACTATGATTATGATCCAAAACATCTCAACCTGTACAAAAAAGTGGCTGAAGATGACAAGGCCTTTAAGGTCTACCTTGATGAATGGGTATATGGCGTGAGGTCACATCAAGAGTATTTAGAAAAAGTAGGGAACACTGCACTTTTTCAGATAAAGGCAAATCCCATCCTCGGATATGCTGTAGGGCTTGACAGAAAATAGGGAGGTTTCACGATGGCCGCATACACAGACAATGAAATGATGGCCCTCGCTGCAGGGCGTTTCATCAGGAACGGTGATATCGTATTTGCAGGGACAGGTGTGTCAATGCTTGCAGCAACAGCAGCAAAACGGATCTATGCACCAAAAGCAGTGGTGTTTTTTGAAACAGGCGGGATTGATCCATCATTAGAGGAAATTCCCATGGCTGTTGCAGATCCCAGGATCATGTATGGAACGTGCTTAAATTCTGGCCTCATAGAAGCCTTCTCCATTGTTGGACACCGCAAGCTCCACACTATTGCATTTCTGGGCGCAGCACAGGTTGATAAATATGGAAACCTCAACACAACTGTAATTGGCGACTATCACAAACCAAAGACACGTTTTTCCGGAAGTGGTGGTGCCTGTGATGTGGCTTCATTGGCATCAGGTGTAATTACCTTCATGCAACACCAGAAGCGGCGGTTTGTGGAGAAACTTGACTACCTTACGAGCGTTGGTTGGTACAAAGGAGGGGATTCGAGGCGAAGACTTGGCCTTCCCCGGGGCGGGGCTCTGGCTGTGGTCACAAACCTCGGCGTAATGAAATTTCACGAAACAACAAGAGAGATGTATCTTGCCGAGTATTACCCGGGTATCACTGTAGACAAGATCGTGGAGAACACCGGATTTCTCGTTGATACATCCCGTGCAGTTGAGGCAGCTCCGCCTACTCCTGAGGAATTGAGGATCCTGCGGGAAGAAGTTGATCCGCAGAAGCTGATACTTTAACAGGCATTTTTTTATAATATGGAGGTTTGAAAGACATGGATATCCCTGACAACCCTGTTCATGAGGAACTGGAAAAGCTCCCCAAAGAGACGCTCATTGAACTCATAAAAATGTATTCACGAAACTGGCACACCTGCGACGGTCTCTGGTTCTCAGGGGTTGAAGAGCAGTACGGTACTGAGAAGGCGCTCGAAATTGACATTAATATGTGGAGCATCTCCTCGCGGCTCGAAGCAAAAAGGATTAAAGAGGTTCTTGCTATCCCTGATAATGCAGGCCTTGACGAGGTATTGAGAGCTATCAACTTTATGAGCTGGGCTGCCAAATGTTCTTACCGGATAGATAAGAATGGGGATTCAGCCCTTCTTACCGTGATTTCTTGTCCACCTCAGGAAGCACGAATCAAAGCCGGCAAAGGTGTATTCGCCTGCAGACCTACTTTCGAACTCGGTTTTGGTAACGTTGCCAGGGTGATCGATCCGAGCGTAAAGGTGACATGCAAATATTGCCCTCCCGGCCCTTACCCAGCTGATAGCTGGTGTCAGTGGGAATTTAAGGCAAAAACGTAAAATCGTTTGTTCTCAAGGACTGCCGCCCTAATACCAAGATGAAGCACGCAGGTGCCACAAAGCAGGGCTATGAGACAAAAACAGTCATCTCGTGGGCTTTTTATGACTGGGCAAATTCAGCTTATGCAACAACAGTCATGGCAGGCTTTTTTCCAGTTTTTTTCAAGCAATACTGGAGTGCTGGCACTGATGTTCATGTCAGCACATTCAACCTTGGAACAGCTAACTCCCTTGCAAGTGTAATTGTAGCTCTTCTTGCACCAGTTCTTGGCTCCATTGCAGATCAATGGGGAAATAAGAAAAGATTTCTTCTTTTTTTTGCGGTTATGGGTATGGTGATGACAGGTTCTCTTGGATTTGTTGCAAAGGGTGAATGGCTCGTGGCAATATTCCTTTACGCCTTTGCCAATATAGGCTTTACCGGTGGAAATGTTTTCTATGATTCCCTCATGGTATGCATTGTTGAAAAAAAGAAGATGGATTTTGTTTCTGCCCTTGGATACTCCCTAGGGTATCTTGGTGGCGGGATTCTTTTTGCCATCAATGTGGTCATGGCTCTGAAACCACATCTATTCGGCTTCCCATCTGCTGTTGAGGCAATCCGCATATCATTTTTCAGCGTAGCAGTCTGGTGGGCTCTATTCTCCGTCCCTATCTTTCTTTTTGTCAGGGAGCCGAAGGTACGGACTGCACAATCTGTCACAGATGCGGCGCGTTCCGGAATGAAGCAACTCTTTTCCACATTCCGAGAAATCAGAAAACTTAAACACATTTTTCTTTTCCTCGTTGGTTACTGGTGTTATATCGACGGTGTCGATACAACAGTGATCATGGCGGTAGACTACGGACTCTCATTGGGGTTCGATCAAACAGTTCTCATTAAGGCCCTTCTAATCACCCAGTTTATTGGTTTCCCTGCGGCAATTCTTTTTGGTAAGATTGGAGAAAAACTTGGCACCAGAATCGGTATTTTTATTGGAATTACTGTCTATGTCGCTGTGGCTATCTGGGGTTATTATATGAATGACCCTGCCGAGTTTTATGTCCTTGCAATTGCTGTCGGCCTTGTTCAGGGAGGAGTGCAGTCTTTGAGCCGATCATTGTATGGAAAGATGATACCCTCGGAAAATGCAGGAGAGTTCTTCGGTTTCTACAACATGCTCGGAAAGTTTGCGGCAGTCCTCGGGCCTTTCCTCATGGGTATTACAAGTTTGCTCACCGGCAATGCCCGTTGTTCAATATTTGCAATCATTTTTCTTTTCGTGACCGGGGCATTTATGCTCGCCTTTGTAAAAGAAAATGGTCCACGTTGAAGAGATACAGTATGAATACAACAACGATATTTCCTTTTCGTCCTCCAAGAAATTGCAGCCTTTTTATAAAATTCGTTCAATACATTCTTGAGCCCATTATGCTCCCTCTCATTCCAAAGATATCAAGAATAGAGATCAATCCAATCAACCTATCTCTCTTAAAAAGTTTCAAAGGGAAACGGGTTATTTTGATTTCTAACCATGCAGAAATGACAGAGCCGTATGTAATATTTGCCCTTTCCCGGATGGTGGGTGAAGAATTTAACTACCTTACGGCTCGGGAGGTTTTTGAAGATTATTATCCTGCTGGAAGGCTCCTCCAGGCCCTCGGGTGCTACTCAGTAATCCGCGGAGCGCCAGACAGGAATTCCTTGCGTGCAACATCAGAAATTCTCGTAAAAGGAAAGAACTGGCTCGTCATTTTTCCTGAAGGAGTCTCAACTGGAGCAAGCGATGTGTTAATGCCCTTTCAGCCAGGCATAGGTCAATTTGCTTTTCGAGCTTATGATGAGTTGACCAAAAAAGGGGAGAAACCCGATATTTTTTTTGTTCCCATAGCCATCAAAACATTCTATATACACAACATGGATCTCCCCATCGATCGTGCACTCAGGCGTCTCGAGACAAAACTGCTCCCTGGAACAGATCAGGGAAAAAGAGATTACCAGGAGCGTCTCGTCACTCTGGGAGAAGCCATGCTTGTATCCAAGGAACACGAATACGGCGTATCGCCTCAACCAGGGACATCACTGAGTCAACGGATCAGCACCATGAAGGAAGTGATCATTGCCGCAACGGCAAAAGAGATTGGCGTTGAAGATCACCCCGAGCATATCCTGCCCGATCGCCTTCGAGATCTCATTAACACTCTCGATCAGTATATCCATAGGCAAAACCAGGCAAAAGACACCGAAGAGTCGGCAAAGGTCCTGCGAGAGAGGGCAAAGATGCTCCGTCACAGCCTCGATACAGCAACCAACTTTATGGCCCTCGACCACCAGTACCTTGAACTCCCGATGACAACCGAACGGTTTCTTGATATTGTGGGACTCCTTGAACGGGAGACATTCGGAAAAAGGAGGTTCTGGGGGCAGAGAAAGGCAGTTATCGAGGTTGGTTCACCGGTGAATCTGAATGATTTTGCATACCAATACAGGGCAAGCAAGAAAGACGCTTTCCTGACAATCTCGCGTGCCCTTGAAGCAAAGGTTCGAAATATGCTACAGGAACTATCACAGCGTTCAGAACTTTTGCAGCAATTGAAAAAGGATGGGTAGGAGGATGGACATCCGTGTTGGGTATGCCCCTCAAACACGCTCATTCCCACAAGCGGTGACCTTCGCTCGCGCTTAACTTCAGAACTTTTGCTTGCTCAAAAAGCCAAGCTTCCTTGTCTTGTGGCAGTTTGCTCAGCAAAACCAAACACCATGTCTCATGATTTATTTGGTTAAGTAACTAAGATTGTAATCAAACACACCTACAGCTTCGCCGCAGAGTGATTTTGCAAGACTCATGTTATCCTATGAAGTATGAAAAAGGATAGGACATTTCTAGAACTTGGCATCCATGTTGCTTCTTTTCCACAGAGATACTTTGGGGTAACAGCTCTCACCATCACCAAGGCTTATGGGAGAATTTAAACACAAGTATTCCATGAAGGTACCCCATATTTATTCGTGACATGCCATGGAATAAGGGCTGGGTTTTATGTCCAGCCCTTATTATAAATAAGTGTTTCAGCACTGCCTTTTCTTTATAGCTGCATTCGAACCAAAACTATACGATTTTTTGTCACTCCTTTGAGGCCTTTGATTCGGTCAAAGGCCAGAAGTTAAAAAACCCGGTGTAGGCAGTGATAACGGGAAAGGTAAAACCGAGCAGGGCCGTTGCAATCCAGAGCTCCTGGACATAGCCTGGAGGTCCAGCGGGCAGTACACCGGCAACGAGAGTTTGAAACCAATAGTATATGTAGTACATTACCACTGCAAGGATAATGTTGAGAATAATCAAGACGAACCCTTTACCCGGCTGTTTCATGGCCTGTACCGGTGCGGTCTGAAAGAGAAGAAGCATAATAAACTCACCAAAGATAATACAGATAGGAACCCTCAGTGTGTATGCAAAAATATCCATCCCCATGGTATTTACAAAAATCCACTGTATTAGCAGAGATATGAGTATTACGACTACGCTGACAACAATACCCCAGACAGGTTGCTTACCGAATGCGGGCGCCTTCGGCGAGATTGAGCTTAAGGGCCAGAAGTCAAGTTCTACCAACGCCAGCATAACAGCTAGGGCTGTAAGGAAGAAGCCTAAGCTGTAGAAGGCGTTGAAAGCTCCGCTTGGAGGTGCCACAGCATCATAAAAAGGAGCACCCTTCATGAAATCAAAATTGAAACATGTTTTCCAGAGAATGTAGGCTACCGCATATGAGACAATGAGCGTTCCAAAACCTACAAAGGCAGGGTGGTTGCCTTTGATAGCAGCAGCAGGCCAGCATCCCCACACAATAACAAACCAGCACGTCATAATTACGGTCATAATTGTAAAGAATATTAGTGGCGGAGTGGGGGGTGTGACAAAAGCCCCAACAGTTTTAATAGAATATCCGGCAATAATAGCACCGATGAGCATGTTGAAGAAAAGAAGGTATACTCCTTTCAGGGGTTGCACTAAACTTGGTGCTGGTGCAGGATAGTTGTTTTGCCAAACAAGACTCATGATAATCATGGTTGGTATGAGACACATGGCCAACTCGCCTGCCCACGGGATAAACGTTTCTGGTTTAAACCAAGTTATGATTCCGAAAGCAATGAAAACACATACGACAGTTCCTGCGATTCCTAATGCAGGTTGTTTCAACCCTCCTTGCTTCTCCATCCAATACCCTCCCTTAAATTTATTTTTTGCGGCTGTATACTTTTTATGAAATGTTGTTCAGTCTATACACACCCCTTATGCTATTAATTACGTATTCCTAGTGTCAATCTGCCTGCTCTATCATTCATTTCACGCATAGTTGGTTGTCTATGGTTTTTCGATAGCTGTTATTCTTTGTCACACAAAGAGGAGGAACCTCCTCTTGTTCTTGTAGAAAAAGGAGGTTCCTCATTCGCCGTGATGCATTTCTGTAATCGACCAGTTTCAGAAAAATCTCTGCGCCAAGTCTCATATGCTTAGCCCTTTACTTATATGCTACCCCACGGTATAGTCGTAATACCCACGAACCACCCGGTAACGCGAGACTTGCTGCCCTCCAAGCCACAACTGGGTTATTTTTGAGTCGCGAAGGTATTTTTCGAGATGATATTCTGGTGATAAACCGTTAGACCCGAGTAGTTCCATGGCCTTATTTGCAACCCACACAGCTGCATCAGCTGCATATATTCTCACTATGCCAGCCCTTGATACCATCTCAGGAGTAAAGGGGGGACCATACTGTTCAGGATGGTCCATCATCCATGCGTAGTTGTAAACGAGTGCCCTGGTTGTCTCAAGCCGGATTGCCATGTCTGCGAGAACTCCTGCTGCCAAACTCCATTCCCTAACAGGCCTTGAGCCACTCATCCGCTCCCCTGTATATGCGAGGGCGATGTCGAAAGCTGCTTGAGCAATGCCGAGAGACATTGTCGAAGAGTGCCACTGGGCTCCCCCCATGACGGCATAATAGAAATGAGCGTCATGTCCAGGTCCGGCTAGCCGGAATTCCTTCGGAACCCTCACGTTATCATAGAAAACACTTCCGTTGATTGATGTTCTATAACCCATCTTTGTTTCTGGTTTGCCAAAGGAAAGACCTTTAGCGTCTCCGGGAACATAGATGATTGCGATACCGTCATCGGCTAACTTAGGATCAGTGGTGCATACAGTCAGATAAACACTTGCGAGACCCGCATGGGTGGGCCATGACTTGTTTCCGTTGATAACCCATTCGTTGCCATCAAGTTCAGCCTTAGTTGCAATATATTTTCCTTTCAAAAGCGGGTTTTCCGAATCAGCGCCACCTGCAGAATCAGTCATGGACAAACATGCGTAGTTTACCTTGTTCTCACAGAAGGCAGGTACGAACTTGTCAAGGATTGCCTTGTTCTTTGCCATCATAGCTGGTTGGAGGATTATTCCCCCGTTAATACCTGTGCTTAGGCTTATCCCTGCATCGCCCCTCGCTAATTCCTCGCATACAATGCCGAGAGTGGTTGCTGAATGACTGCCTCCGCCGCCATACTCTTCCGGATACCCTGCCCTTTGAATCCCCATGTCAACCAGTTTCTTGTGTACAGACTCAACAAGACTATAATCCTCCTCAAGTTTTTCTCTAATTGGCATGATCTCCTTGTCCACAAACTTCTTGATTGTTTGACGAATGTCGTGTTGTTCCTTTGTCAACAAATCCTTTAAGTACATATTAACCCCCTATGTTATATTCTGGAGTACATCAATCTCCAAAGACTTCTTCACCCATCAAAATGTGAAAGTCTTCCACTTTTGTCATCCACTCTTTGAGAAAATCCTGAAATGCAGGGGATGATGCATCCTTCATCCATTCTTCACCACTTGTGGCATCAACAATGCCCACATACTTGTAGGGTATCTCGCCCTTTTTTGACCCTACTATTTTTACGAGTGTAAATTTTTTGCATGATGGCAGACTATTTAAGAACGGACCTTTTTTTGTTTTACAATATTCCGCATATTCCTCATCTGTAACCGTTGTTTTCAAGTTGTATAAAATAATTTCTTTAGCCATGACTTCCTCCCTTTCATCATTCGTTTTGTCTTCTTGTTACCTTTGGTGCAATATGACATAGTATGTTATGATTCACCCCCTTTCTTTGATTGGCATTGTTCCTTTCGGCCCTCACGGAACTCCCAAACACACCAGACAAATTTCATTCGAAGCTCGATTTCCCCAACCGAAATAAACGAGGCCTCTTGTCCTCCATCGGACAGAGAAGGCCTCATTACCCACTGAACATCTATACGACCTATTTTAGCTTTATTTAATCAAGATAAATGATATTAGATATCATATATCTGATAACTGTTAAATTAGCTTTTTGGTGGAACATTGTCAAGATTTTTTTCATTGCAGGCAAACTTGAATCTAGCTGAATACAATATTTAGCTTTACAGCTTTGTATGTGAGATTCTCAAACATTGCAATAGGGGAAAACTTTTGCCACTTAACGAATCTACCTTCACTGTTAACCCTGTGGAAGGCTTTAATCGAAAAAAACAATGGATTGATTTGCAAAGGGATTGCAATTGTGAACTTCTATAGACTGTATTAAAACCCTATGCAATCACTTCCTCAACGGTTTTTTGAACTTCGGCAATATGGTCGTGCATCAGTTTAGCAGCTTCTTGAGGTTTGCTATCCTCGATTGCCTCCATGATTTTTCTATGCCAGATAAGCGCATCATCTCCACAGGTTGGGACACCGTGAGGGACATGCACAACGTTCAAGACATGTAGTATTGCTTCCATGGCAAGCCTAAGTACTTTATTTTGGGTCGCTGCTGCAACTATTCTATGAAATTCTCTATTATTATTATTCGATGTCCGGCCTCCCTTGAT
>Ga0255340_1000777_pt1 | contig 48581 bp, 39 predicted proteins | sample wastewater_treat_7_FD_192417 | JGI IMG/M metagenome (GOLD analysis project Ga0255340, IMG submission 192417) | Wastewater microbial communities from Lulu Island WWTP, Vancouver, Canada - plant10 | ecosystem: Engineered > WWTP > Wastewater > Unclassified | place: Canada: Vancouver, British...
GGATCACGAGGTCGCCCCGCCCCGCCTTGTGCGCCGCGGCGCCGTTGATGCAGATCTCGCCGCGCCCGGGAGCCCCGGGGATCGCGTAGGTGGCGAGGCGCTCGCCGTTGGTGACGTTGTAGATCTCCACCCGCTCGTACGGGAGGATGTCGGCCGCCGCGAGCAGGTGCGGATCGATCGTCACCGAGCCCTGATAGTCGAGGTTCGCGTCGGTGACGGTGGCGCGGTGGATCTTCGACTTGAGGAGGGTGCGGCGCATGGTCGGCTCCTCTCGGGGCGGGCGTCAGCCGCCGCTCTCGCCGGGCAGCTCGAGCTGCAGGTTGTCGAGCAGCCGGGTGTTGCCAACCCGGCCGGCCACGGGGATCACCACCCGCCCGGCGAGGCGGGTGACGGGCTGGAAGGTCAGGGCATCGACGACGTCGGCGTAGTCGAGCTCGAAGCGCGGCTCGGTCTGGAGCTCGTCGCGCAGCCGCCGCCGGATCGTCGCCGCCCGCCGCTCGCCCGCCGCGATCTCGTCGCCGGCGGCGGCGAGGGCGCGCGAGAGCACGGTCGCGGCCTCGCGTTCGTCGGGCGAGAGGTAGGCGTTGCGCGACGACATCGCGAGACCGTCGGGCTCGCGTTTCGTCGGCCCGGCGACGATCTCGACCGGCAGGTGCAGGTCGCGCACGAGCTGGCGCACCACGGCGAGCTGCTGGGCATCCTTCTCGCCGAAGACCGCGAAGTTCGGCCGCACGAGCTGGAAGAGGATCGTGACCACCGTGGCGACGCCGTCGAAATGCCCCGGGCGCAGCTTCCCCTCGTAGCCGCGGGCCGCTCCCTCGACGTGGATCCGGGTGGCGTTGCCGGGCGGGTAGATCGTCTCCACGGACGGCAGGAAGAGCAGGTCGCAGCCGGCTTCGTGGAGCATCCCGGCGTCGCGCTCCGGCTGCCGGGGGTAGCGGTCGAGATCCTCGCCGGGGCCGAACTGCGTCGGGTTGACGAAGACCGAGACGACCACGAGCGCGCCGCGGCGGCGGGCGATCTCGACGAGCGAGAGGTGCCCCGCGTGGAGCGCTCCCATGGTGGGCACGAAACCGATCTCCATCCCGTCGCGGCGCAGCTGGCGCACCGCCATCTGGAGCTCGGCCGGTTCACGAACGGTTCTCATGCGCCGTAGATCCTCGCGGGTTCGGTCTCGGTCTGCGCGGCGGCCGGATCGTCGTAGCTCTCCGCCGCGGTCGGGAAGCGGCCGGCGCGCACGTCGGCCGCGAACGCCGCGAGCGCCTCCCGGGCATCGCGGCCGAGCTCGGCGTAGCGGCGCACGAAGCGCGGGGCGAGCCGCGGTTCGAAGCCGAGCAGGTCGTGGAAGACGAGCACCTGCCCGTCGCATGCCGGCCCCGCGCCGATGCCGATCGTCGGGATCGTGAGCACCTCGCTCACCTCCGCGGCGAGCGCGCTCGGAATGCACTCGAGCACGAGCGAGAAGGCGCCGGCCTCCTCGACCGCAAGCGCGGCGGCGAGGAGCGCGGCACGAGCTTCCTGCCCGCGCCCCTGCACCCTGAAGCCGCCGAAGCGGTGCAGCGACTGCGGGGTCAGGCCGAGATGCCCCATCACCGGAACCTCGGCGGCGACGAGGGCGCGGACGATCTCCGGGCGGGCGCCTTCGATCTTGACCGCCTCCGCGCCCCCCTCCTTGAGGAAACGCACGGCGTTGGCGACCGCCTGCTCCGGCCCGAGGTGGAACGAGCCGTACGGCATGTCGGCCACGAGGAGGGCCCGCTCGGTGCCGCGGCGGACCGCGCGGACGTGGTGAAGCATCTCGTCCATCGTCACGGCGAGGGTGTCGTCGTGGCCGAGGACGACCATCGCGAGCGAGTCGCCGACCAGCACGAGATCGGCCCCGGCCGCCTCGACGAGACGGGCGGAAGGATAGTCGTAGGCGGTGAGCATCACCAGCCGCTCGCCGCGAGCGGGAGCGGTGGCCACGGCGGGAACGGTGATCCTCGACAGACGGGCGTCGGCCATCGCGCGATCCTCCGGGCAGCAGAAAGCCCTTCCGAGCTCGGGCGACGGAAGGGCTTCGCAACACCGGGGTGGCGGACCGGACTCTCCTCGCGGCGCGGCTCCCGGGGGTCTCGCGACCCTCGGGGTACCGCCCGCGGCGCAGGCCGCTCGCCGGCAGGCTCTCTTTCCGTCTCGGCCCCGGACGATCCGGGGTCCCAGCGTGATTCGAATGATACGGGCGCCACCCGCGCTGTCAAGCGCGTGGCGGTCGCGCGCTCAGAGCAGCCCGCGCCGGATCGCGAGCGCGACCGCCTCCACCCGGCTCGATGCCCCCAGCTTCGGCAGCAGCCGCTGCGCATGGTTGCGCACCGTGGTGACGGCGATCCCGAGCCGCTCGCCGATCTCCTCGACCGTCAGGCCGCGAGAGAGCAGGCGAAGGACTTCGGTCTCGCGGGGCGTGAGCGGCGACTGGCCGGGCCGGCACTCCTTCGGCCGCTTGGCGCCACGACGCCGCTCGAGGCTGCCACGGCGGCGGTCCCGCCAGAGCAGGAAGCGGAGCCCCTGGGTAGCGGCGGTGCCGAGCGGCTGGGCGCACGCGAAGAGACGCAGGGACGCTCCCGCGACATCGGTGGCGAGGAGCTCGAAGACGCCGATCGTCTCGCCGGCCCGCGCCATCGCGTGGAGCGCGCAGCTCTGCTCGCAGAGCCGGTTGCCTACGGCGTCACGCGCGGCGAGCAACTCGACCCAGGAGCGGCCCTCCGCCGCCGTCCGATCCCGGCCGAGGAGCGCCTCTGCCTCCGCGGACCAGGAAGTGATGCGGTTGTCCGGATCGACTTCGAAGGCGATCGTGTCGTTCATGCCATCTCCTCCCGGCGAGCCCGGCTCTCCGGCCGGCTTCCCGCCCCGGGATGGTAGCGCGGACGCCGCCCTGCCGTCAGCGGCATCCTCCGCAGGCCGCCAACCGCGCCCGCCAGGCCTCGGCGGGGCGGGCGGTATCGAGACCCGGGGGAACGCGGAGCGAAACCGGCGGGGCGACCGGCCGGTCGGCGGCGACGGCGAGCACGAAGGCGCCGGCGCGCCGCCACCAGCCGGGCAGCTCTCCCCCTTCGCGCAGGCCGACCGCGAGCGGGCTCCAACCCTCCCGCGGGGGCCCGGCGTCGAGCCGCACCTCGACGCTCAGGGTCGAGCGGCGCAGCCCGGTGCGGAGGACCTTGAGCGCCGCCTCCTTCGCGCTCCAGATCAGATTGGCAGCGAGCGCCCGCTCCTCCTCCCCGGCCGCCGCCGCCACCCGCTGCTGCTCGGCGGCGGTGAGGAAGTCGGTCACGAAGCCCGCGCTGCGGGGCTCGACGAGCTCGAGATCGATCCCGAGCGCCAGCTCCGGCGGGCCGACGAGGCAGACCGCCTGATCGGCGCGATCGCTCATCGAGATCGCCCGGGGCGCGGGTTGGCCGCCGAGCGCGGGCGCGGGGGCGCCGTCCGGGGCCCGGCCGATCTCGAAAGCGGCGAGCGCCGCCGGCTCCGCCTCGTGCCCGAGCGCGAGCGCAAGCGCCCGCTTGGCGGTGAAGCGGCCGAGGCGGAACTCGCTGCGGCGCTTCTCGAAGCGCATCCCGGCGAGCCAGGCGCGCTCGCGCTCCGTGAGCCACCGGTCGTCCGCCGGCAGCTCCTCCATCCCCTGGGAGAGCCAGACGAGACCGGTGGCCTCCCGGGTAGCCGGTGAGGAGCCGGCGGCGCCGCTCACCGCCGCTTCGCCGCGACGAAGTACTCCGTCCCCTTGATCGGGCGCTGGAGCTGCAGCAGCAGCTCCTCGAAGTCCTCCGCGCGCTGGGGGAAGTTCAGGTGCCGGGTGTCGACGACCAGCAGCGGCGAACGGTTGTAGTAGTGGAAAAAATGGTTGTAGGCGTCGATCAGCTCGGCCAGATACTCCTCGGAGAGCTCCCGCTCGAAGGAGCGCTGCCGGCGGCGGATCCGTGCCATGCAGGTGGCGACGTCGGCGGTGAGGTAGATGACCAGATCGGGGCTCGGCACCTGCGGCTCGAGCGTCGAGTAGAGCTTCTCGTAGAGCATCAGCTCGTCGTCGGAGAGCGTCAGGTAGGCGAAGATCCGGTCCTTCTGGAAGCAGTAGTCGGCCACCAGGAGCTTCTGGAAGAGCTCGCGCTGCACCGTCTCCTGCTGCTGCTGGAACCGCTGGAGGATGAAGTAGAGCTGGGTCTGGAAGGCCGCGCCCGGACGGTCCTGGTAGAAGTCGGCGAGGAACGGGTTGTTGACGTCCTCGAGCACGCGCACCGCCTCGAACCGGCGGGCGATCAGGTCGACGAGCGTCGTCTTGCCGACCCCGATCGGGCCGTCGATCGCGATGTAGCGGTAAGGGAGCGTGTCGGCCAAGGGAGCGTCCAGCGATCTCGCGACGGCGTCGGCGAGGCTAGCACAGGCCGGCCCGTCAGGCGGCGCGGTGGACCGGCCGGTAGAGGGTGTCGCGCTCGACCGGTTCGAAGCCGGCCGCCCGCACGATCCGCTCGAGCTCGGCGCGGGTCAGCTGCTGGGCCGTCTCCGCTCCGGCCATGTGGTAGATCGTCTCCTCGACCACCGTGCCGTCGAGATCGTCGGCGCCGAAGCTGAGCGCGATCTGGGCGAGCTTCGGCGTCACCATCACCCAGTACGCCTTCAGGTGCGGAATGTTGTCGAGCACCAGCCGGGAGGCGGCGACGTGGCGCAGGTCGTCGAGACCGGTCGTCTGGTAGCGGAGGCCGAGGTAGTTGTTCTCCGGGTGGTAGGCGAGCGGGATGAAGGCGTTGAAGCCGCCGGTCTCGTCCTGGAGCGCCCGCAGGCGCAGCAGGTGATCGACCTTGTGCTCCGGCCGCTCGACGTGGCCGTAGAGCATCGTGCAGTTGCTCTTCAGGCCGAGCTGGTGGGCGACCCGGTGGATCTCGAGCCACTCCTCGGCGCCGGTCTTCCCCTTGCAGATCACGTCGCGCACCTCGGGGTGGAAGATCTCGGCGCCGCCGCCCGGCAGGCTCCCGAGGCCGGCCGCGACGAGCCGCTCGAGCACCGCTGCGACCGGGAGCTTCTCCTGGCGGGCAAACCACTCGATCTCCACCGCGGTGAACGCCTTGAGATGAGCACGGGGGAAGCGCTCGCGCAGCCCGCACAGCATCTCCTCGTACCACGCCATCTCGAGGTCGGGGTGGACGCCGCCCACGATGTGGAACTCGGTCACCTCGTCTCCCCCGTGCGCGGCGGCGCGGCGGTAGACCTCCTCGTGGCTCATCTGCCAGGCGTGCGCCTCCCCCGGCAGGGCGGCGAACGAGCAGAACTTGCAGTTGTAGGTGTAGACGCAGATGTTGGTCGGGTTGATGTGGCGGTTGATGTTGTAGAACGCCACCTTCCCGTGCAGCTCGTGGCGCACCGCGGCGGCGAGCCGGCCGAGGGGGAGCACGTGCGGGGTGGTCAGGCAGAGGAGGGCGTCCTCCGCATCGAGGCGCACGCCGTCGCGTACCTTGGCGGCGAGCGGGCGCAGCGGCTCGGGGAAACGCTCCGGATCGATCGTCTGTCGCATGGCGCGGCGCAGTATACCCGCCGCCCGCTTCCCGGCGGGTTAACCATTCGCCCGCCGCGGCCGTTCTACCGTTCGGAAGCAGCCCGTTGGCGCTTCCGCACGACCGAAACCGGAGAGACCCATGTCAGAGATCGCCCCCGTCCTCGCCTCCCTCGTCTTCTTCCTCGCCATCGGCTGGATCGTCCGCATCGTCAGCGACAACCGCCGCCGGCTGGCGCTCGCCCGCACCCAGGCCGAGCTCCACACCCGGATCCTGGAGAAGCTCGGCACCGCCGAAGAGGCGCTCCGCTACCTCGACAGCGAGGCGGGCCGCGGTCTCCTCGACGCCGCCGTCCAGGTGCGGGCCAACCCGCTGCAGCGGATCCTCGGCTCGGTCCACGCCGGCATCCTCCTCTCCGCGGTGGGCCTCGGGCTCCTCCTCCTGCTCGGCTTCGTGCAGGACGAGGCGCGTGAGGGGTTCCTGATCCTCGGCACCCTGACGGTCGGCCTCGGGACCGGCTTCCTCGTCTCGGCCGTCGCCTCCTGGCTCCTCTCCCGCCGCTTCGGCCTGCTCGACACCGGCGCGGACGCCAGCAGATGATCGGCGGGCGGACCCGATCGCGGGAGGCGTGGCGATGTTCGCCGGAAGCCTGGTCACGGCGGCGATGGTGAGGGTGGAGACCCAGCGGGACGACGCGCTGGCGCTCGGCGACGAGGAGTTCCGCGCGCTCCACGCGGCGACCGCCCGCCCGCTCTGGGCCTACCTCGCCGCGGCCGGCGGCGACCCGGCGCTCGCCGACGACCTGCTGCAGGAGAGCTACCTGCGCCTCCTGCGCGCGGCGCGGCTGCCGGCCGATGCCGATGGCCGCCGCCGCTACCTCTACCGGATCGCCACCAACCTCCTGCACGACCACCGGCGCCGGATGCGACGGCAGCCGGAGCCCCTTCCTGCCGAATGCCCCGCTGCGGCGGCGACCGACCGGGCGGAGCGGATCGACCTCGGCCGCCTGCTCGGCCGTCTGCGGCCGCGCGAGCGCCAGCTCCTCTGGCTCGCCCACGTGGAGGGCGCGAACCATGCCGAGATCGCCGCGCGCACCGGCGTGCGCGCCACGAGCGTCCGGGTGCTGCTCTTCCGCGCCCGGCGCCGGCTCGCCGCCCTGCTCACCTCCGAACCCGATTCGACCCCGCCGGGAGAGTCGCGATGACCCGAACCCCCTGCCCCGAGACCGACGGCCTGCTGGCCCGTGTCCGCTGCGGCGAGCCCGCCACGCCACCCGTCACCGCCCACCTCGAACGGTGCGCCGCCTGCCGGGAGGCACTCGCCATCGAGGCGCTCTTCGCCGGCGTCCCAGCCGGCCCGGAACCGCCCTCCGATCCCGATCTCCTGCTCCTGCGCGCCCGCCTGCGCGCCCATGAGGCAGCCGCGGCACGGGCGATGCGGCCGGTCGTCTGGATCGAGCGCCTCGCGGCGCCGGCCGTGGCCCTCGCCGCCGCCTGGGTCTGGCCCTGGCTGCGTCAGTATCTCGCCGCCCCGGGGTGGACCGCCCCGTCCCCGGGCTTCCTCCTCCCGCTGCTCGCGCTGCTCACGGCGCTGGTGACGGTGTTCGTGCTGCTCGACCTCGTCGGCTCGGAGGTCTGAACCCTCAGAGCACCTGCCGGAGCCGGTCGTAGCCCGCCCGGCTCACCGGCAGCTTGCGGCCGCTTGCGAGGCGCGCCACCCAGCTGTCCTTCGCGTAGAGATCGAGCCCCACGAGGCGGTCGATCTGCAGCAGGTAGGAGCGGTGGATCCGGACGAAACGGCGCGGGTCGAGCTCGGCTTCGAGGGCGGCGAGCGTCTGCTGCCGGCGATGGACCTCCTCGCCGGCGTGGAAGTGCAGGTAGTCGTCGCGCGCCTCGACGAAGTCGATCCGCTCGATCGGCAGGATCCGGATCTGCCCCTCCTCGCGCAGCACCACCCGCGCCAGATAGGTGCCGGCGGGCCGGGCCGCCGCCGCCATCTCGCGGGCCCGCTCCCGGTTCCCCTCCCCGCGCCCGAGCCGCTCCCGGCAGCGGTCGATCGCCGCCCTGAGGCGCTCCGGATCGATCGGCTTGACCAGATAGTCGACGGCATGGACGGCGAAGGCGCGGACCGCGTGCTCGTCGTGGGCGGTGACGAAGACCACCGCCGGGCCGTCGCCCACCAGCTCGAGCACCTCGAAGCCGTCGAGCTTCGGCATCTGGATGTCGAGCAGGAGGAGGTCGGGGGCGAGCTCGCCGGCGAGGCGGACCGCCTCGAAGCCGTTGGCCGCCTCGCCCACCACCTCGACCCCCTCGATCTCGCCGAGCAGCTCGGCGAGGAGCGCCCGGGCGGGGGCTTCGTCGTCGACGATCAGGGCCCGCATCGTTCCCCGACTCTAGCCCGCCACCGCGGGCCGCGCGGGCAGCCGGAGGCTCACCCGGTACCGCTCGGGGCGGGCGGCGACCGTGAGCCGGCCCTCCTCACCGAAGAGCGCCGCGAGCCGCGCGCGGACGTTCGCGAGCCCGACCCCCGTGCCGCGCGACGCCGGCCGTTCCGGATCGCACGGGTTCTCCACCGTGAGCTCCAGCTCGGCGCCATCGCGGCGGGCGGCGACCCGGACCTCGCCCCCTTCGATGAGCTGGGCGACCCCGTGGTGCACGGCGTTTTCGACCAGCGGCTGGAGGAGCAGCGGCGGCACCGCGAGCGTGAGCGTCTCCTCGGCGATCGCCATCGCCACCTGCAGCCGCTCCCCGAAGCGCACCTGTTCGATGGCGAGGTAGGTCTCGGCGAGGTAGAGCTCCTCGGCGAGCGGGATCTCCCGCTGCCGCCCGAGGCCGAGGCTCTTGCGGAAGAAGCCGGCGAGCAGCAGGCACATCCGCCGGGCCGCCTTCGGATCGGAGCCGATCAGCGCGGAGACGGAGTTGAGGGAGTTGAAGAGGAAGTGCGGGTCGAGCTGTGCCTTGAGCGCCCGCAGCTCCGCCTCGCGGGCGAGCAGCTCGGCTTCGAGCGCCTGCCGCTCGGCCGCCCGCAGCCGCTCCTCGGCGGCCCGGAGGTGGCAGCGGGCGATCGCGAGCAGGTAGCCGAGCGTGCCGACCGAGAAGAAGAGCGCCGTGGCGGCGATGAACCGCGCCGGCGCGGCGGGGAACGGCCCGAGGGCGAGCAGCCGGACCCAGAGGGACCCGACCACGACCCAGAGCAGGCCGGAGGCGATCGCCGCGACGAGCGCCGTGGCGAGCGCCCGGCCGGAGCGCCCGCCGCCGAGCGTCGAGGCCGCCACGACGTACGGGGCCGAGACGCACAGCGCCCCGAGCATGGCGGCGAGCGGCAGGGCCACGGCCACGGTTTCGGCCAGACCGCCGGGAGCGGCGAGAGCGAACGCCGCCGCCAGCGCCAGCCCCGCGAGCAGCCAGAGCCCGAGGGGAACGAGCGCCCGCAGCAGCCCGGGAACCGCCTGCCGCGCGCTCATCCGTTCTTCACCTCGATGCCGCCGAACAACGCCTGTCCGCGCACCGTGAGCTGACCGGTGGGGCCATCCGGCGCCGGCCGGCTCTTGTCCTCGAAGCCGGCGAAGAGCGGCAGGACCGCACTCGTCACCTTCCAGCCCGGCGGCACCACGATCGTGATCCCGCCGAAGGCGACGAAGAGATCCAGCACCGCGCCGCCGGCCGCCGTCGCGGCCCTGGTGAGATCGACATCACAGCCGGCGAAGACGGCCGTCAGACTGCCGCCCTGAAAGGCCTGCGAGGAGGAGCTGAAGACGTTCGCGCCGAAGAACGCCTGGCCGTCGACCCGTGCTCCCATCTCTCCCCCCGGCGGCGGTTTCGGTCCGAACAGCGCGTGGCGGATGAGCGAGCCGCCGAGCACCAGCAGCAGCCCGGGGACCGCCAGCGAGAAGAGGCTGAACGCCGACAACAGCCCGTAACGCCGCAGAAGGAGAAGGCTCCCCACGAGGGCCCAGACGAGCGCCCAGCCCCGGCGCCTGTGGAACCAGCAGGCGGCCATCAGCCCGAACGCCCCGACCGGCCAGAGCCACTCCGCCCAGGTCTCCGCCTCCGCGAAGAGCCCGAGGTTGCCGAGCAGGAGCAGCGCCCCGAAGGCGATCACGACGAGCCCCACCACGAGGCGGGGGGAGAAGAGCGGGGGGCGTTCAGCGGTCATTTTCCACCTCCTCGCTCCGCCCGTTGCGCCAGAGCGCCTCGACCACGAAGAGGAGCCCGATTCCGATCACCAGCAGCGGCCACGACGTCGCCCAGCTGAAGCCGAAGAGGCCCCAGGTGCTCACCGCGCACCAGACGCCGATCATGAGGAACCAGAGACCGGAGTGCGGGTCCCGCTTCCCGCTCGCGGGAGCGAGGAGCCGGGCGAGGCCGAAGCCGATCAGCAGCAGCGGCCAGAGCTGGCCGATCGAGGGGAGGAAGCCAAACGGCCCGAAGACGCGGCCGAGCAGCAGCAGCCCCCCGACGACGAAGAGGAGCCCCATGACGAGGAGCCCCGGGTTGACGGCACGTGACGCGGTCATCGATCCACCTCCTGCCGCCGGCTCGAATCGTCTCCCGGCGACGGTGCGAGGGTACGTTCGCTGCCCGCGCGGGCGAAACCGTTTACCGGCGAATGGCGGCAGAACGCCGGCGACTGCCCCCGGCCAGCTCTCGAAGCGCTCCCTGGCCGTCACCCTCCCCGGCCGGCGAGCGCCAGATCGACGGCGGTGGCGAGGAAGAGCCAGACCGAGAGGACGCCGTTGGCGGTGAAGAACGCCGCGTCGAGGCGGGAGAGATCGCCCGGGCGCACGATCGTGTGCTGGTAGGCGAGCAGCGCCACGCAGCCGGTGAAGCCGAGCCAGTAGGCCCAACCCAGGCCCGGCGGGTAGAGCGCGGGGAGCAGGGCGAGGAGCGCGAGGGTGCCGAGATGGAAGAGCCCGGAGAGCCAGAGCGCCCCGTGGACGCCGAGCCGTACCGGGATCGAGCGGAGGCCGGTGGCGCGGTCGAACTCCCGGTCCTGCAGCGCGTAGAGGACGTCGAAGCCGGCCACCCAGAAGACCACCGCCGCCGCGAGCGCGAACGGCGCCGGGGCGACGCTGCCGCGCACCGCGATCCACGCGCCGAGCGGCGCGCCGCCGAGCGCGGCGCCGAGCACGAGATGGGAGAGGGCCGTGAACCGCTTCGTGTACGAGTAGCCGAGGAGCACCGCGAGCGCGAGCGGGGCGAGCGCGAAGCAGAGCGGGTTGAGCTGCCAGGCGGCGAGCAGGAGCAGCCCGGACGAAGCCGCGACGAAAAGCGCCACGAAGCGGGGGGTCACGAGCCCGGCCGGAAGCGCCCGGCCGCGGGTCCGCGGGTTGGCGGCGTCGATCTCCCGGTCGACGAGGCGGTTGAAGCCCATCGCCGCGCTGCGCGCCCCGACCATCGCCACGAGGATCCAGCCGAGCGTCCGCCATCCCGGCCAGCCGCCGGCGGCGAGCGCGAGACCCATGAGCGCGAACGGCAGCGCGAAGAGGGTGTGCTCGAACTTGATCATCTCGAGCACGACGCGGAGCTGACGGAGCGGGGCGCGCACGGCCCGTATCCTACCGGCGGCGGGAACCCGTGACGCGAGGGGCGGACCACGCACCGCCGGCCCGGATAGACTCGTCCGGAGTAGATGCCCACGATCTGCTCCGGCAGCCGCGAGGAGGGCCCCGCCATGCGTCGAAACCCCATCTGGATCCTGCTCACCCTCCTGCTGGCGACCGGCGGCGGCGCCCTCGCCGCCGAGGCGCCCCTGGAGGTCGTCACGCTCCCGGTCGCGAAGCCCGCCCCGCCGCCGCTGCGCCTCGCCGAGGGGCTGCTCACGGCTCCCGCCGCCACCCTGCCTCCGGCCGCGGAAGGGGCGGCCGATCAGCTCGCCGCCCTGATCGCCTGGAATCGCGGCGGCCACCTGCCGCAGCAGGACGGTTTCGTGCGCGGCCTCGTCGAGCCGTTTCGGGTCGCCCTCGACGGCGGCATGCGGAGCGCGGCGAAGCGGTTCGCCGTCCACGCCGGCGGATACCTCGGCGAGACCGCCGGCGGCGAGCTCGCCTGGGGGACCTGGATCCACGTCGCCGGCGCCCAGCGCCTGCGGCTTCGCCTGAGCGGCCTCGCGGCGCCGGCCGGTACCCGCTTCTGGGTCTGGGGCGGCGACGGCGAGGCGACCGCCTTCGGCCTCGAGCTGCGCGACGCCTCGGGAACCCTCTGGACCCCGAGCGTCGCCGGTGCCGAGCTCTTCGTCGAGGTCGTGCTGCCCGCCGGCGAGGAAGACGCCTTCTGGGTCGCCGACGCGGTGGCCGAGAGCTTCCTGCTCGACGAGGCCGGGCTGCCGTGGCGCGGTGCGCCCGGCGTCCCGGAGGCCGGCGAGTGCATCCGCTCGGCCACCTGCTACGCCGTGGACCAGGGGTTCGGTGCCTTCGCGGAGGTGACCTACGGCATCGCCCACCTCCGTTTCCAGCGCGGCGGCGCGACCTATGTCTGCAGCGGCGCGCTCGCCAACGACCGCGACGTGCCCGGCTACATCCCCTACCTGCTCACCGCCCGTCACTGCATCGGCACCGCCGAGGAGGCGACCAGCCTCGAGGCGTGGTTCGACGTGCGCCCGCCGAGCTGCGGCGCCGATCTTCCTCTCGTCTTCCCGAAGACGAACGGCGCGACGCTGCTCGTCACCCGCAGCGAGACCGATACCACGCTCCTGCGGCTCACCAACGATCCGCCCGGGCCCTTGCGCGCCTTCCTCGGCTGGACGACCTCCCAGGTCGCCCACGGCACGACGCTCCACCGCGTCTCCCACCCGTACGTGGGCGGCCTCTACTCCCAGTCGTACTCGCGGTCGGTGCTCTCCACCACCTTCGGCGCCTGCGAGGGTGCCCCGCGTCCGGAGTACCTCTACGCGGTCCCGAACTACGGCGGTACCTTCGGCGGCAGCTCGGGCTCGCCGCTGCTCACCCAGGAGGGCCGGATCGTCGGCCAGCTGCGCGGCGCCTGCGGCCCGAACCCCGAAGATGGCTGCGACTACCGGAACGCGGACGTGGACGGCGCCTTCGCGGTCGCCTTTCCGCACCTGCGGCCGTACCTCGACCCGGGGCCGCCCACGCCGTGCGTTCGCGGCGACGCCACCGCCTGCCTGCTCGGCGGCCGCTTCGAGGTGAAGGTGGCGTGGCGGACCGATACGGGCACCGGCACGGGGAAGGTGATGAGCTTCGGCGGCGCCCGGGCCGAGAGCAACGAATCGGTCTTCTGGTACTTCTTCAACCCCGAGAACTTCGAGATGGGGGTCAAGGTCCTCGACGCCTGCGTCCCGGCGCTCGGCAACCGCTTCTGGGTCTTCGTCTCGGGGCTCACCAACCAGGGGTTCACCGTCACCGTGCGCGACAGCGCCACCGGCGCGGTGCGCACCTACTCGAACCCGCTCGGCTTCTACCCGCAGACGGTGGGCGACACCAACGCCTTCCCCTGCCCGTGAGCCGCACCCGCCGCCGGCTCGCCATCCCGCGGGCCGGCGGCCGGCTTTCCTCCGCTCTTTGCTACGCTCGCCGGCGATGCCGGAGCCGGTCGAGCTCTCCCTCGTCGTCCCCGCCTGGAACGAAGCGGCGGCGATCGCGGCGGTGGTCGCGGAGTGGCGGACGGTGCTCGACGGCGTCGGCGTGAGCTGGGAGCTGCGGCTCTACGACGACGGCTCGACCGACGGCACGGCAGAGCTCCTGGCCCCGCTCGCCGCAGCCGAGCCGCGGCTCGTGGTGATCCACCAGACGAACCGGGGGCACGGTCCGACGGTGCTGCGCGGCTACCGCGAGGCGCGAGGAGCGTGGATCGCCCAGGCCGACGGCGACGGCGAGATCCCGGCCGCCGCCTTCCCCGACCTCTGGCGGGCGCGCGAGGGGGCCGACATGGTGCTCGGCAGCCGCCAGGGCCGGACCCAGCCCCTCTCCCGCCGCCTCCTGACCGCCGGCGCCCGGCAGGCGGTACGGCTCCTCGCCGGCAGCGCCCCGGCCGACGTCAACTGTCCGTTCCGGCTCCTGCGGGCCGCCGCCTGCGCTCCCCTCTTCACCCTCCTCGACGCGGACGCGGCGGTGCCGAACGTCACCCTCGCTGCCCTCGCGGTGGCCCGCGGTCTCACTCTGCGGGAGGTTCCCGTACCGCATGTGGGCCGCCGGGCCGGACAGAGCTCGCTCGGACCGGCGCGAGTGGTCCGGCTCGCCACCGCGGCGACGGGCGAGCTCCTCCGCCTCCGGCGGGTGCTGCGCGCGGCGTGAGGGGTCCCGGCCGGATCGTGATCCTCGGCGCCGGCCCCGCCGGGCTCGGCGCGGCGTACCGGCTCCACGAGCTCGGCCACGACGACTGGCTCCTCTGCGAGGCCCGGGAGGGACCCGGCGGGCTCGCGGCGAGCTGGGTCGACCCGCGCGGGTTCACCTGGGATTGCGGCGGGCACGTCCAGTTCAGCCATTACGGCTACTACGACGCGGTGCTCGACCGGGCGCTCGGCGACCGCTGGCTCCACCACCGCCGCCGGGCCGGGGTCTGGCTCGACGGCGAGCTGATCCCGTATCCGCTCCAGCACAACCTCCACCGCCTCCCGCCCGCGGCCCGCGAACGCGCCCTCGCCGGCCTCGAGCAGGCCGCCCATACCTCCCCCCGCAAGGTGCCAGCCGATTTTCACGAGTGGGTGCTCGGGACGTTCGGCGAGGGGCTCGCGGCCCTCTTCTTCGAGCCGTACAACGAGAAGGTCTGGGGCTACCCGCTGCGGGAGCTCGGCTGGAGCTGGATCGGCGAACGCGTCGCGCTCCCCGACCTCGCCCGGCTGCGCCGGCAGCTCGCCGCCGGCGTGGACGACGCCGACTGGGGGCCGAACCGGACCTTCCGCTTCCCCGAGCGGGGCGGGACCGGCGCGATCTGGACCGCCGTGGCCGCGCTCCTGCCGGCAGCACGTCTCCGTTATCGCGCTCCCGCCGTCCGGGTCCAGGCGACCGAGCGCACCCTCACGCTCGCCTCCGGTGAGCGGATTGGCTGGGAGCGGCTGATCTCGACCCTCCCGCTCGACCGCCTCGCGGCGATGACCACGGGGCTCCCCGAGGCGACCCGCGAGCTCGCCGGGCGGCTCCGCCACAGCTCGGTCCACGTCGTCGGCATCGGCCTGCGCGGCCCGCGGCCGGCGGCGCTCGCCGGCGTCGGCTGGCTCTACTTCCCCGCGGCCACGAGCCCGTACTACCGGGTGACCGTCTTCTCGAACTACTCCCCGCACCACGTACCGGCGGGGGAGGGGTACTGGTCGCTGATGGCCGAGGTCTGTGAGAGCCCGCACCGCCCGGTCGCCGCCCGTGAGCTCGGCGGCGCGGTGGTCGCCGCGCTCCGCGCCGACGGCCTCCTGCCCGACGAAACCGAGGTCGTGAGCCTCTGGCAGCACCGGGAGGAGCACGGCTACCCGACCCCGTTCCGCGGCCGCGACGCGGTGGTCGATCCGCTGCTCGGCGGCTTCGATCGGCTCGGGATCCACTCCCGGGGGCGGTTCGGCGCCTGGAAGTACGAGGTCGCCAACCAGGATCACGCCTTCATGCAGGGGGTCGAGCTCGTCGAGCGGCTGCTCGGGGTGGGCGAGGAGGTCACGCTGCGCGACCCGGAACGGGTCAACGCCGGCGCCTACCTCTCCGATCCGGTCCGGCTCGGCTCGGCGGGCGGGGAGACGAGGGCGGCAAGCGAGAAGCCGTAGAGCCGCCGCACGCCGGGATCGGCCACCCAGAGCCGGTCGCGGTCCGGATCGACCGCGACCCCCACGGGCCGGAAGAAGAGCGGCTCCCCCTCAGCGTCGCGCGGGTCGAGCGCCCCGAGCAGCTCGCCGGCCGCCGAGAGGATGAGCAGCCGCCGGCCGGCCGGATCGGAGACGAAGAGATGCCCCGAAGCCGCCGCGAGGCCCGGACGGCCGGCCTCCCCCTCCCAGGCCGCCACCGGGACGGTCCGCTCGTCCGCTTCGCCGGGAGCGAACCGCACGAGCCGCCGGTGGTTCCGGTCGGCCAGCCAGAGCTCGCCGTCCGCACCGGTCGCGAGTGCCTCCGGAGGGAAGGGAAGCTGCCGGCAGCCCTGCCGGTTCCCGGCTTCATCGAACCGGCAGAGCCGCCACGCCGTCGCGTCCGCCCCCCACCAGCCGCCGCCGGCGGCCGGAGCGAGCGCCCCGAGGCCGGGCGCGGCGCCGCGGGTCGCGAGCGCGCCGTCCGCGCCGTAGAGGAGCAGCTCGCCGCCGGCCGCCACCGCGAGCCGCCCGTCCGCCCGGCAGGCGAGCGCCACCGGCGCGGCGGTGAGCGCCGGGAGCGGCCACCAGGCCGCCGCGAGAGAGGTCGCGATTGCCGCCGCCTGCCCGGCGCGCGACTCGCTCGCCACGAGGCGGCCGCCGCAGCCCGCCGCCACCGCCTCGGCGGCGCTGCCGGGATCGCCCGCGAAGACCGGGGTCAGGATCGCGACCGGCGGGGGAGAGTGGAGCGGCACCGGCGTTTCTGAGCTTCCAAGCCGCCGCAGGTGGAGCCGCAGGTCCTGCCGGAGCGGCCAGTCCGCGAGCTCGACCCCCGGCACCCGCCGCCGAAGAAGGTAGGAGAGCGCCGCCCGGCGCGCGGCCGGGTCGGTCCAGAGGCTCTTCACCTCGCTCAGCCCGGCGGTGCGGTATCCCTCGAGCGGCCACCAGACCGAGCGGAACGGCCGTGCGTCGAATCCGCGGGCGAGCAGCGGCCAGGCCGCCCGGCTCCCCTCCGGGCCGAGGACGACCACATCGGCCGCAGCGGCGAGCTCGGGCTCGAGCCCATCGGGGAGGTACCGCGCGTCGTGATCGCGGAGGTACCAGAGGAGCGGCCAGCTCGCCACCCCGTCGTGGGCGACGAGCAGCCGCTCGCCGGGCGGCAGGCGGGAGGCCCGGGCCGTGAGCTCCCGCTCCACCGTCCGCAGCTCCGGGGTGCCGTGGGCGTAGACGAGCAGCTCGGTGGGCAGGTCGTAGTCGAGGAACGCCAGCCGCCCCGCCTGCCCGGCGGTCGCGAGCAGCGCGAGGGCGAGGAGAGCGGCGCCGAGCGCGCGGCGCCAGCGTCGTCCCGCGCACCGCTCCGCCCACCGCGCGACCGTCCAGCCGCCGACGAGAGAGGCGGGCAGCGCGATGTGCACGAGCAGCCACGGCATCCGCTCGCCGGCGGCCGAGTAGAGGAGCGCGCTCGCGACGAACCACCAGAGGAGGAAATCGAGGAGCAGCTCGGAGAGGTCGCCCTCGCCCCCGGCTCGCCGCCGCCACCGCCGGCGGAGGATCGCCCCCCCGCCCACCGCCGCGAGGAGGAGCGGCAGCGGCTCGTAGAGCCCGCCGGTGAGGAGGTAGTAGAACCACGGCTGGCCGCCCCGCTCGACCGGCTGCTGCGCGAGCCAGTAGCCGAGGCTGCCGACGTAGCCGCTCACGAGACCCCGTGGGAAGTTCGTCCCGAAGGTGGTGAAGAGGAGCCCGGCCCCTCCCCAGACCGCCGCCGCCGCCACCGACCAGCGGGCGAAGGTGAGCCCGGAGGCGCGCCGCCGCCCCCGGAGCCAGAGCGCGGCCGTCACCACGGCGACGAGCGCCAACCCGCCGGCGCTCCGGAGCGCCCGCGACGCGGCTTCGGGCGCGTCGTACGCCACCGGATCCCAGCCGAGCAGGGGATAGAGCAGCGCCGCGAGCCACGGCAGGACGAGGGTGGCGAGCAGCAGCGCGACGTCGCCGGCCGCCCCCTGCCGCAGCGGCTCGTCACCCCGCCACGCCCGGAGGAGGGCGAGCGCCGCGAAGAAGAGCCCGGCCGTCAGCCCGAAGAGGAAGGCGACCTCCTTGGTGGCGAGAGCGAGGCCGAGCGCGCCGGCGACGAGCGCGATCCCCGCCCCGTCGCGCCGCTCGAGGTACCGCCAGGAGCCGAGCAGCCAGACGAGACAGAGGAGCGCGATGTAGATGTCGTTGCGGAGGTATCGGGAGTAGAAGAGGAGCGAGGGGGAGAGCGCCACGAGGGCGGCGGCGGCGAGCGCCGCCTCCCGGCCGAGCCACCGCCCGAGGGGGAGGAGGAGGAGGACCACGCCGATCCCCGCGAGCGCCGGCACGAGCCGGGCGGTCGCGTCGTTCGCGCCGAGGAGCGTGAAGACCGCGGCGTCGAGGTGGAAGAGCAGCGGCCCGTGCATCATCGGGTCGTGCCGATAGGTTCCGTGGACGGCGAGCTGGTGGCTGAAGTAGGCGTGGAGGCTCTCGTCGTGGCTCACCGTCCGGTCGCCGAGACCGATGAGCCGGCTCACCGCCACCGCGAGGAGGAGCGCTCCCCAGAGCCAGCGCCGCCGGCTCATCGGCTCCCCTCCTCCGGCATCCGGAAGAGCCGCCAGTCGCCGGCGGCGAACGCCTCGGGAAGAACCGTGGCGAGCGCCTCCTCCCGGCTCTCCGGAAGACGGTACCGCGCCCGCTCCTCGGGCCCGACGAGCACGCAGCCGACCTGCCACCGGGCGAGGAGCGCGAGGAGCTCCTCCCCCTCGGCCTCCTCGTAGAGACGCCGGATCGCCTCGGCACGCCCCGCCGCGAGCCGCCCCCACTCCCGGCCCCGCCACTGCTGCTCGTGCCCCACCCAGCCGAGGAGCGCCGGGCGGCCGGTCGCGCTGCTCAGGCGAACGCTCTCCGGGCGGTAGCTCTCCCCCTCGGCCTGCAGCACCCGGGTGCCCGGCGGTACGTTCCGCTCCACCCAGGCGAGCAGGGCCGCCTCCGCCGGCGCCTCCCGCCGCAGGTGGGCGAGCGCGTCGAGGCTCCACTCGGGCGACCGCTCTTCGAGCCGGGCGGCGAGCGCGAGCGGCGCGTACGGCAGCCCGGCGAAGAGCCCCCCGAGCGCAAGCAGCGCCGCCGTCCGCCACCCCGCCCGCCACGCCCGGAGCGCCCCCCGGACGGCCGCGAGCGCAAGCAGCGGCCAGGCCTGGTAGCTCAGCTTGAAGACGGTGTTGAGGCGGTGCCCGAAGGTGTCGTGGAGCAGCGCGACCTCGGGCGCCACGAGGAGCGCGAGCCCGGCCGTCGCGGCGAGGAGGGCGAGCCGTTCGCCGCCGCCCGGCCCGGTGGGCTCCCCTTCCCCGGCGAGCAGGAGGAACGCCAGCCCCGCGAGGGCCGCGAGGAGCGGGGCGATCGGCACCGCCGCCGTCCAGCTCGCTGCCACCGCCGCGAGCGGCACCCCGGTCGCGGCGGCGGCCGCCACGAGTGCGAACACGACGGCCACGGGTCCCGCGAGAAGGGCGCCGGCGAGCGCCCTTCCCGGGAGGCGCCGTTCCCTCGCCGCGAGCCCGAGCAGCAGCGCGAGGCCCGGGAGGAACTGCCCGGTGACGAGGAGCCCCGGCAGCAGCGCGGTCGGATGCTGGAGGTTCGGGAGCAGCCCGTGCAGCGGCACGGTCCCGCCCCCGCGCGCGGCCGTGACGAGCAGCAGGCCGGCGCCGAGGAGCGCCGCGCCGCCGGCGAGCGCCCGGAGCGAGGCGGCGGCGAACGAACGACCCTGGACGCGGCCGCGCACGAGGAGTGCGAGCAGGAAGAGCAGGGCGAGGCCCGGAAGCTCCCACGGGTCGAGGAGGAGGAAGGCGCCGCCCCCGAGCGCGAGGAGGGGCCAGAGGCCGCGGCCGCCCTCCCCGCTCGCCGCCGCCCAGAGCAGGCCGAGCAGCAGCAGCGCGAAAGGCATCGCAAGCACGTGGGCGTGGGGATCGCCGAGCAGGTAGCTGAAGAACGGGAACTCGTGGATCATCTCCACCCGCCCTCCGGGCAGCCCGGAGCCGGTGTCGACGACCACCCGCGAGGCCGCCCACCACCACTGCGCGGCACCGCGGACGGCCCAGAAGGCGAGGTTCCCCGCGAGCGCCACCGCCCCGGCGGCGAGGAGTCCGGCCGGGATCGCCCGCCGCGGCGCGACGCCATCCCGGCGCGAGAGCGCCGCGCCGAGGCCGTACGCCGCGTGGACGAGGAGCGCGAACGAGCCCGCCTGCACGAGGTTGAACGCAACGTCCGGAGTCACCCCGGCAAGCCGCGCCACCCAGTGGGCGATCCAGACGGCGAGATCGTGGTAGGCGAGCGGAACGCCGGCGAGCCACGGATCTTCCGGCGGGAAGCCGCGCCCGGAAGCGACCGCGTGGAGGAGCATCAGGTCGGTCGCCTGCTCGGTGTGCCGCGCCGCCGGCATCCAGGCCCGGACCACGCCCCAGAGGGCGAAGGTGGCGGCGAAGAGGAGCTCGCCGGTGAGGAACGGCCGCCAGTCGCGAGCCGGCGGCTCCTGTCGCGGCCCGGCACCGGTACGACCGGCGACCCGCCGCCGGACGGTGAACGTCTCGATTCCCCAGGCGGCGAGCGCGAGGAGGCCGAGGATCGCCCACGCGCTCCCCCGGCCCCGGCCGGCGAGGCCGGTGGCGTTGCCGAACCAGAGGAGGAGCCCGCCGGCGAGCAGGCCGAGCGGGCGGGCGAGGGCGGCGCCGGCGCCGGGCAGCGGCAAGAGGCCGCGCGCCGCGAGCGGCCAGACCGCCACTCCGGCGGCGCCGAGGGCGAGGTACCAGGCGAGGAGCTGACGCGCCACAGACACTCCCGGTGATGCTTTCGTCCCCGCCGGCGCGGGTCAAGCGTGGTCAGCCGGCCGCGGGGCTCCCGTCACCCCCCCGCCAGCGGAGCGCCGGCTCGCCGCCATCGAGCGCGAGGTGATCGCAGAGGCGCTGGCAGTAGGCGTCGACGAACCGGTGGAGCTCCTCGCCGCCGAGATAGAAGGCGGGGATCGGCGGGACGATCGTCGCGCCGCTCCAGGCGAGGGTGCGGAGGTTCTCCAGGTGGACGACGTGGAGCGGTGTCTCCCGGAAGCCGAGCAACAGCGGCCACCGCTCCTTGAGCGCGACCGCGCCGGCGCGGTGGACGAGCGTCGCCGCGCTGCCGGTGGCGAGCGCGCCGAGCGTTCCGGAGCTGCACGGCAGCACGACGGTGCCGGCGAGCCGGTACGAGCCGGAGGAGATCGGCGCGTCGAGCTCGTGGTCGCGGTGGATCACCACCTTCGCCCGCGCCGCGGCGTCGAGACCGGCCGCCGCGACGAGCCCCTCGGCGCCCGCGCGCTCCGGGCCGAGCTCGTGGAAGAGGACCCGGTTCGCGCCGCGGGAGACGACGAGATGGAGCTGCGCGACCCCGGGGTGCGCGGCGGCGAGCGCGAGGAAGCGGACGGGCAGGAGCATCCCCGAGGCCCCCGAGACCAGCAGTGCGATCCGCTTCTCCATCCGTGGCTCTCCCTTCCGGCGGCATCCTAGCCCGGCCCGGCGCACCCGGACGGCCCGGGAGCGGTAGACTCCCTTCCCAGTCCGGAACCATGCGCCATGAACCTCTCCGACCTCCTCCGCCAACGCCGTGAGCCGATCCTCGCCGCCGCCTCCGACGGTCTCTGCCGCGCCCGTCTGCGCTCCTACGAGAGCGTCGGGCGCGAGGAGAGCTACGCCCGGCTCGCCCGCCTCTTCGACCTCGTGACTGCCGCGATCGCCGAGCGGAACCTGACGCCGGTGCGGCAGTACGCGGCCGACCTCGCCGCCCAGCGCCACGCCGCCGGCTTCGACCTCGCCGAGGTGCAGGCGGCGATCAACGCCCTCGAGGAGGCGATCTGGTCGGCGATCGTCGCCGAGATCGAGCCCGCCGGCCTCGCCGAGGCGTTCGGCCTCGCCTCCACCGTCCTCGGGGCGACGAAGGACCGTCTCGCGACCGCCTATCTCGAGCTCGCGACCCGCACCCGGGTGCCGGCTCTCGACCTCGGCGCGCTCTTCGCCGGTACCGACGGCTGAACGCCCGCCGCTCCCACCTCCCGCTCCCGTGCCCGGCCGGCCTGCCGGCGGGCCGGGGGTGTTACGCTCGACGGAGAGCTGCCCGACCCACCACCCCTCTGCCTGGAGGAGCCCGATGACCCCCTGGTGGCTGCGCCATCCCGACGATGAACCCCCGGCCGAGCCGGATCCCGATACCCCTGCCGTCGAGGCCATGGAAGTCGAAACCGTGGAGCCCGAACCCGTCCCGCCGGACGAGCCGGAGCTGCCCGCGGAGCCCGGCGAGCCCGCGGAGGCGGCGGAAGCCGGTGCAGACGGCGCCGGCGGCGAGGAGGGCGCCGAGGCCGAGCGCGCCCGCTCGAAGCGCCGCCGCGGCCGCCGCGGCCGCCGCACCGCCACGGCGGCCGACGGCGAGGGCGCGGGCGACGAGGGGGGCGACGACGAGGCCGACGTCGCCGACGAGCCGCTGCCCCCGCCGGTGCGGCCCAGCACGCGGGGCGGCGAGAGCGCCGGCATGATCGCCGGCTTCGAGCAGCTCGCCCGCGAGCTCGCGGCGGCGCTCTCCCCCGCGGGCCGTCACGACGAGGTCGAGGAGCACAAGATCGCGATGTTCTGCGATCTGGAGAACGTCGCCCTCGGGGTGCGCGACTCGGAGGTCAAGAAATTCGACATCGAGCTCGTGCTCGAGCGGCTGCTCGAGAAGGGAAAGATCATCGTCAAGCGCGCCTACGCCGACTGGGAGCGGTACAGCGAGTTCAAGAAGGCGTTCCACGAGTCGGCGATCGAGCTCATCGACATCCCGCAGCGGTACTACTCGGGCAAGAACAGCGCCGACATCAAGATGGTCGTCGACGCGATGGACCTCTGCTACGCCAAGGAGCATCTCGACACGTTCGTCCTCGTCTCGGGCGACTCGGACTTCTCGCCGCTCGTCTCGAAGCTGAAGGAGAACAACAAGACGGTCATCGGCATCGGGATGAAGAACTCCTCCTCGGCGCTGCTCGTCGACAACTGCGACGAGTTCCTCTACTACGAGGATCTCTGGCGCTCGCAGCAGGCCGCCCCGCAGCTCGACGGGCTGCCGAAGAAGAAGGCCGAGGCGTTCGCGCTGCTCATCGACTCGATCCTCGCCCTCATGCGCGAGAACAAGCCGGTGCTCTGGGGCTCGATGATCAAGGAGACGATGAAGCGGAAGAAGCCCTCCTTCAACGAGGGCTACTACGGCTACTCGACCTTCTCCGACCTGCTCGAGGACGCCGAGCGCGCCAACATCCTCAAGCTCCGGCGCGACCGCCGCGCCGGCACCTACGTCGTCGAGGGGTTCGCCCGCAGCCGCTGAGGCGCCGGCCGCCTCAGCCGGCGAAGCCGGGCCAGCTCGCCACCGGGTCGGTCGAACGGACCCGGTGCGCTCCCGCCGCGGCGAAGCGCGCGAGCGCGGCCTCGGCCTCGGCGGTGAAATCCGCGACGAAGGCGCCCGGCCGGCCGGGATCGGGCACCGCGACCGCCGACATGCAGTCCTCGAGCAGGTAGATCCGCCCCGGCGCCGCCGGGTCGCGGCGTACGGCCTCGGCGAGCAGATCCTCCACCGTGGCCCGCACGCAGTGGCTCGACGCCTCGCCCGCGACGAGCAGGAGGTCGGCCGCGAGGAGCCGGTCGCGCAGCGCGGTGTCGGGGGCGAGCAGCTCGCCGCCGTCGTGGCGGCTGCAGACCTCGGGCGCGAGCGCCGAGTAGTGCTCGACGAGCGGGTGCTCCCCCTTCACCGCGAGCGGCACCGGCGCCCGGCGGGCGAAGGAGAAGAAGAGCCGCGCCTCCTCGATCACCCCGTTGAGGCCGTGGCCGGCACTCCCCGCCAGACAGTGCGGCGGCCAGAGGTAGAGCCGGTACTTCCCCTGCCGCTCGAGCTCGCGGCAGTAGTGGAGAGCCTGCCGGGCGAGCCAGTTCTGATCCCCTTCGCCGAGCCAGGCGAGGTCGGGATCGGGGCGCACCGCGCCGCTTTCGACCTCGGCGGCGAGGATCTCCCGGTGGGGGGCGAGCGGCTGCCCCGCGGCGTCGACCCAGAACGAGGGGAAGAAGATCTGGAACGGGTGGTGGGTGTCGAGCGTGCAGGTGATCTCGGTGAGCCAGCCGAGGTGCCGGTAGATGAAGCGCGCGAGCCGGTCGGAATCCTCCACCGCCCCCCGGCCCGAGCGGCCGCCGACGTAGAGCGTCCCCGCGGGCAGGCAGAAGTCGCGCTGGGCGTCGATCACCAGGAGCTGGACGTTCGCCCCGGAGAGCGCCGCCGGCGCGAGCGCCTGCTCCCGCCGCCAGGCGTCGGCCGCGAGCCGGAGCGCCGCGGCGTCGGCACGGTGCTCCCAGGAGCCGGCCCGGGCGGCGTCGTAGAACGGGGGCAGCGGCAGCTCGCGGGGCGGGGCGACCGGATGGCGCATGGCGTTCCTCTCTCTGCTCAGACCCGGACCGCGGGCTCGTCGCCGCGCCGGCCGAGATCGTAATGGCGTGACCAGCCGTCTTCGAGGCAGGTGAGCGTCACCTCGAAGGTGCCGGCGGCCGTGCACCGGTACCGCTCCTCGACGAGCGGCCCCTCGCCCGTCCCGCGTCGCACCGTCACCCCGGCGAGATCCTCCCGCTCCCGCAGCTCGCGGTCGAACGGGAAACGCACCTCGTCCCAGGGGGTGATCCGGCCGTCGGGCACGCCGTCGCGCAGCCGCCCGCACTCGACGAACCGGAAGTGCCCGAGGTTGTGGACGGGCCGGTAGCGGCGGACCACCTCGAGCGGCGGTTCGCCCGTCCGGGGCAGCGGCGTGTCGCGCCGGAAGATCGGATCGAACGTCACCTCCTCCCCGGCGCGCGCCTCCCGGAAGACCCCGAAGGTGCGGGAGAGCACGTCGGAGAGGGTGACGCCGGACTCCTCGTCGAGGAAGCAGGCGAGGCCGATCGCGGTGGCCGCGAACGGATGCGGCGAGCGGTGCACGCGCCGCTCGCCCCACCGGTCGCGCAGCTGGCGGAGCACCGGCGGGAAGCCGCTCGCCCCCCCGGCCACGTAGAGGCCCGCGACCGCCTCCCACTCCGGGCTCTGCCCGGCGGCGAGCAGCTCCTCGACGAGCGCGAGCGTCCGTTCGACGAGCGGCCCGCACGCCTCGTACGCCTCCTCCACCGGCAGCGCGAGCGGCGGGGCGTCGAACGCCGCGAGATCGACGACGAAGCGCCGGCTCTGCGGCAGCAGCCGCTCCTTCTGCCGGCGGCACTCCTCCGTGAGCAGCGCCCAGGGCTCGTCGGCGAGCCGCCCGAGACCGGCTCGCGCCGCCACCAGCGTCGCGAGCGCTGCGTCGAAGTCGTCGCCGCCGAGCGCCGCGGCTCCGGTCGAGGCGATCACCTCGTTGGCGAGCCCCGCCATGTGGAGGAGGGAGACGTCGAAGGTGCCGCCGCCCAGGTCGTAGACGACCACGTGCTCCCGGCGGCTGGTGAGCGTGCGTCCGAAGCGCCGTGCGTACTCGAAGCCGGTGGCCGACGGCTCGTTGAGCACCGCGGCGATCTCGAAGCCGGCGCGGCGGAACGCCTCGAGGGTGAGGAAGCGCTGATCGGAGGAGGCATTGGCCGGCACGCTGACCGCCGCCACCAGCTCCTCGCCTGCCTCCACCCCGGCGTTCGATCCCTCCACGAGCGCCGTGCGCAGGGCCGTGAGATGGCCGGTGAGCAGGTCGAGCAGGGGCAGCTCGCGCTCCCCCGCCGCGATCCGGGTGCGCGGCCCGGCGGCGGCGAGCAGCCGCTTGAACGAGCGCACCGGACGCCATCCGGGGCGCTCCAGCGCGGCGAGCGCCCGCGGTCCGAACCGCAGCTCGTCGCTCGCCGTCGCGACCGCCGCCACGGAGGGGAAGAGGTCGTCGCCCCCGAACGCCACTACCGGATAGTTGCCCCGATCGACGAGCGCCGCGACGGTGTGGGTGGTGCCGAAATCGATTCCCAGCCGCATTGGTGGGCCGAGTCTACCCCGGGGCAACGGTATGATCCCGGCGCCCCCGGCGCCCCGCCCGGAAGCGAACCAGGAGAGAGCGATGTCCCGCACCGGCCTGCTTCGGTCCTTCTCCCCCACGTTCTGGACCGCGAACGTGATGGAGCTGTTCGAGCGCGCGGCCTACTACGGCCTCAACTCCGTGCTCGCCGTCTACCTCACCGCCCGGGTCGCCGACGGTGGACTCGGCTTCGGAGCGCAGGCGGTCGGCTTCCTGCAGGGGCTCGTCTACGCCGCCACCTACGTGGTGCCGATCCTCGGCGGCGCGCTCGCCGACCGGTACGGCTACCGGCGGATGCTGCTCGTCGCCTTCTCGCTGCTCACCGCCGGCTACTTCGCGGCCGGACATATGTCGGCCTACGCGCTCGTCTTCCTCTCGCTGCTCGTGATGGCCACCGGCGCCGGCCTCTTCAAGCCGATCATCTCCGGCACGATCGCCCGCTCCACCGACGAACGGACCTCCTCGTTCGGCTTCGGCATCTACTACTGGATGATCAACCTCGGCGCCTTCGCCGCGCCCCTGGTCGTCAGCTGGCTCAAGGGGTTCTCCTGGCAGTACGTCTTCACCGCCTCGGCCGCCTACTGCGGGCTCATGCTGCTGCCTGCTGCCTTCATCTACCGCGATCCGCCGCGGCCGGAGAGCACGAAGACGCTCGGGGAGGTGCTCGCCGGCGCCGCCGAGGTGCTCGGCGACGCCCGCTTCATGCTGATGATCGTCGTCTACTCCGGCTTCTGGATCCTCTACTTCCAGAACTTCGGCTCGGTCCTCTGGTACCTCCGCGACTTCATCGATCGTGCCCCGGTCTCTGCCGCGGTCACCAGCCTGCTCGGCCGCCTCGGCCTCGATGTGCAGTTCGTCTTCGACGCCGAGCACGTGACGGTGATCAACGCCGGCACGATCATCCTCCTCCAGGTGCTGGTGAGCCGGATCGTCGCCCGGCGGGCGGCGCTGCCGACGATGGTCGTGGGGATGGGGATCGGCGCGCTCGGCTTCGGGCTCCTCGCCCTCTCGTTCAGCCCCTGGGTCTTCATCGCCGGCATCGCGGTCTTCTCCATCGGCGAGATGACCGCGCATCCGAAGTACTACAGCTTCGTCGGCCTCGTCGCCCCGCCCGACCGCAAGGCGGTCTACATGGGCTACGCCTTCCTCTACGGCGTCTTCGGCTCGCTGCTCGGCTCGAACCTCGGGGCGTTCCTCTACGAGCGGTTCCTCCAGCCGCACGCCGGCACCGCCGGCGCGCGGGCGGCGGCCATCCGCTTCTGGCTCCTCTTCGCGGTGCTCGACGTCGTGGCCGCGGCCGGCCTCGTCCTCTTCGCGAAGCGGTTCGGCGAGGACACCGACGGCAGCCGCCGGCGGGCGCGGCAGGCGATGGCGCTCGTCTACGGCCTGATCCTCGCGCTCGGGCTCGCCTTCCTCATCTTCGCCTTCGCCGGCGAGGAGGTGCAGTACCGCACCGCGGTGCAGGCGGTGATCTTCCTCGCGCTCGGCGGCGGCGGCCTCGTGGTCAACGCCCGGGGCGCCGGCCGCGCCGCGGCCTGAGGCTCAGCGTCCCGCCTTCAGGCTGTCGCGGATCTCGCGCAGCAGGACCACGTCCTCCGGCGGCTCGGGGGGCGCGGCGGGAGCCGGTGCCGCCTCGGTGCGCCGCAGGCGGTTCATCCCCTTGACCATCAGGAAGATGACCCAGGCGAGGATGAGGAAGTTCACGGCGACGGTCACGAAGCTGCCGTAGGCGAAGACCGGCACGCCGGCGGCGCGCACGGCCGCGAGCGTCCGCTCCGTGCCCTGCGGCACCTCGGCGAGCGGAAGGAAGAGGTTCGAGAAGTCGACCTGCCCGATCAGCCGGCCGATCACCGGCATCACGAGGTCGTTGATCGTCGAGTCGACGATCTTGCCGAACGCCCCGCCGATGATCACGCCCACCGCCAGGTCCATGACGTTCCCCTTGACCGCGAACTCCTTGAACTCCTTGGCGAAACCCATCGCTCTCTCCTTCCGGCGCCGGCCGCGGCGCCCGTGTCCGGGTACCCGCTCACGCTACCAGACGCGGGCTCGTGCCGGCTTGTATCATTCCCAGGTGCTCACCGAAGGCGCTCTCGTCGGACAGATCCGGCTGGTCCGCCGCCTTGGTGCCGGGGGGATGGGGGAGGTCTGGGAGGGGGTCGACGAAAGCCTCGGCCGGCACGTCGCGGTCAAGACCGTCCACCGGCCTCCGGGACGCCCGGATCCCCACGCCCGGGCCCGCTTCGCGCGCGAGGCCCGCCTCCTCTCGCAGCTCGAGCACCCGCACATCTGCCGCCTCTACGAGTACGTACGCGCCGAGCCCGACGACGTCCTGATCCTCGAGCTGGTGCGCGGGCGCCCGCTGCGCGACGCGATCGCCTCCGGCCTCGCGCCGACCGAGCGGCTGGAGACCGCCCTCGGGATCTGCTCCGCGCTGGTCGCCGCCCACTCGCTCTCCATCGTCCACCGCGACCTGAAGCCGGACAACGTCATGCTCGACGAGTCCGGGAGCGTGAAGGTCCTCGACTTCGGCATCGCGCGCCGGAGCCGGCCGGGCGAGGCGGACGACACCGAGGAGGAGACCACCGCCAGGCAACCGCCGGAGGGTGCCAGCGGGCTCACGCGGGCCGGCGAGATGCTCGGGACGCCCGGCTACATGAGCCCGGAGCAGGCGCGGGGCGAGGTCGCCACCGCCGCCAGCGACATGTACTGCTTCGGCCTCCTGCTCTTCGAGCTCTACACCGGCCGCCCCCCCTTCGAGCCCGCGCCCGCCCACCGGGTTCTGGAGCGCGCCTGCTGGGGTGAGATCCCCTCGACGAGCGGCATCGACCATGCAGTGGCGGCGCTGATTCGCGACCTCACCCTGATCGATCCCCTCCGGCGCCCGACCGCCGGCCAGGCCCGGGAGCGGCTGCGGCGGATCGCCGGGCGGCCGCAGCGGCGGTTCCGGGCGATCGCCGCGGCGATCGCCGTGGCCAGCCTCGTCGCCGGCACCGGGCTCTCGCTCGCCGGTCTGGCACGCGCCCGGCGGGAGGCGGCGACGGCGCGGGCGACCACGGAGTTCCTGGCCGGGCTCTTCCGGGGCTCGGATCCGAACGAGGCGCCGAACCCGGAGATCAAGGCCCGGGAGGTGCTCGCGCGCGGCACCGAGCGGCTCCGGGAGGAGCTGCGCGACGAGACCGCCACTCGCGCCCGGCTGCTCGCGGTGCTCGGGCGGATCCACGGCAACCTCGGGCTCCACGGCGAGGCGCGCCGGCTGCTCGAGGAGGCGATCGCGGTCGAGGAGCGCCGCTCCGGCCACGCCTCGCCCACCCTGCTGCCGGCCCTCACGGCGCTCGGCGCCACCCTCGCGGCGCAGGGCGATCACGCCGCCGCGCAGCCGCCGCTCGCGCGCGCGATCGCGCTCGCGCGACGACACGCGCGTGCCGCCGAGGAGGCCGAGGCGCTCAACCATCTCACCTCCTCGCTGGCCCACCAGGGCCAGCTCGACCAGGCCGAGGCGCGCGGCCTCGAGGCGGTCGCCGCCTCGGAGCGGGCGTACGGCTCCGACCACCCCCAGGCCGCCGCCGTGCGCGTGAACCTCGCCCTGGTCGAGATCGATCGCGGCCGCTTCGCCGAGGCCGCGCGGATGCTCTCCCCCGCGCTCGTCGTCCTCGAGCGTCACCTCGGCCCCGAGCACCCCGACGTGACGCGGGCGACGGTCAACCTCGCCACCATCGACAAGGAGCTCGGCCGCTTCGCCGAAGCCGAGGCGCTCTACCGCCGCGCGCTCGCGACGCTCCAGGCCCGCCTCGGCCCCGACCACCCCGAGTGCGCCGTGGCGCGCAACGACCTCGCGGTCGTCCTCTTCGAGCAGCGCCGGTACGGGGAGGCGGAGAGCGAGTACCGCCAGGCGGTCGAGCTCGCCGAGCGCACGCTGGGCAGGCGCCACCCGTTGACCGCGATCTTCACGAGCAACCTCGCCGAGGCGACGCTCGCGCTCGGCCGGGCCGGGGAGGCCGAGCCCCTGTTCCGCACCGCTCTGGAGACGCTGCGCGCCGCGCTTGGCGACGGGCACGCGGCCGTCGCCGAGGTGCTGCGCGGCCTCGGCCGGACCGAGGCCGCGCTCGGCCGCAGCGGCGAGGCCGAGGCCCATCTCCTCGAATCGCTGCGGGTGCGCGAGGCCGCGGCCGGGGCCGACCACCCGGAGGTCGGCCGCACCCTCGTCCAGCTCGGGGCGTTCTACCTCGACCAACGGCGGCCGGCCGAGGCCGCCCCGCGGCTCGCGCGCGCCCGCGACGTGCTGGCGGCGGCGCTGCCCGAGGAGCACCCGGCGCGCGCCGAGCTCGCCCTCCAGCTCGACCGGCTGGCCGCGGCCGGGGAGGCGCCCTGACCGCCACCGCCTGGGCCCTCTCCCTGCTCGGCTTCGCCACCGCGGTGGCGATCCTGGCCGCGCTCTGGCTCCTGCGCCGCACGCGGCGCCAGCTCGCCGCCCTCGCGGCCCGGCTCAATGAGCTCGAAGCGGACTGGGCGGCCCGCGCAGCGGCACCCGAGACCGGGCCCGCCCTCGCGGCGGCGCCCCCCGCAGGCACCGCCGCGGCCCGCCCCGCGACCGAGACGCCGGGCGGCGACGTGCTCCGCGGCCTGACGACCCACGTCCAGGAGCTCCTCGCCCGCGGCGCCGGGCCCTCCGAGGCGCTCGGCGACCGGGCGATCCTCGCCATCTACCGCCGGCTGGGGGAGACCATCACCCCGGCCCGGCTCGCCGACGACCTCTTCGTCTCGCTGCGCACCCTGCAGCGCGGTCTCGACTACGCCCTCGACTGCACCCCGAGCCAGCTGATCCTGACGGTGAAGATGCGCGAAGCGCGGCGGCTGCTCGCCGCCGGCGACCTCCGGGTCGCGGACGTGGCGGAACGGGTCGGGTACCCCGACCCGTTCCACTTCTCCCGCCGCTTCAAGGCGTTCTGGGGCCGCTCCCCCTCCGGGATGAAAGCGGCCCCGGAAAGCGCCACCCGACTCGCCCGCCGCGGCTGAGGCCGCTCACGGCACGGCGTACGACCAGGCCGAGGTCGTCCCGCGCTCGAAGCCGTCGGAGAGCAGCTGCCCGCCCCACGCGCCGAAGGCGATGGCGTGCGTCGTCACCGGGCCGCGGGGCTCGCAGGTGAGCACGAGGTCGTGATCCCGGTCCTCGAGCTGGATCACGAAGCACTGCCGCGTCGTTTCATCCGGGATCGAAATCCGGATCTGGTTCGGGACCTGGGTCGAGGCGTTCGCCGTCACCCCCACCTCGACGAAATAGCCCCAGGAGACCGTCGGGGCGATCGCCGCCGCCGCCGCGCCGTCCGGGATCCAGATGTCGAGCCAGCCCTCGGGGCCCAGCGTGATGGTGGGGACGTGGGCCACCAGGGTATCGGCTCCGGTGAGCACCATGTCGCGGTCGGTGTCCTGCCAGAGCCAGACGTCGCTCACGATCGCGTTGGCCTGCGCCGAGGTGAGCGGGGCGCCCGCGGTGTCGGTGAAATACAGGCTCATCACCGCGAGCTCGGCGGCCGCGTCCCGGCCGACTCGCCCCCGGTGCGAGAGGACGAGGTAGAAGGCCGCGCGCCGCTGCCCGTTCGGGATGCTGGTCGGGGCCCAGGCCCACGCCAGCGTGCCCGCCTGCGCACCCACGTCCCGGTACCAGACGAGGCGATCGGCCGAGCCCCCGGCCGCCACCACCAGGTCGGTGAGGCCATTGCCGCTGAAGTCCCCGGCCACCACGTCCCACGCCCAGCCGAGGGACTGCACGACGTCGGTGGCCACCCAGGTCGAGCCGTTGCCGCCGTTGCGCCAGACCACCACGTCGCCATCCTCCTGGCTCGTCGCCACGACGTCGGCGTCGCCGTCGTCGTCGAGATCCACGGCCAGCACGGCGGCGCCGTCGTTGAGCGTCCCCGTACCCACCGTGCGCTCCGTCCAGGAGGTCCCCGTGCCGTCGTTCGCGTACCAGAGGATCCGGTCGTTGTCCCGCTGCACGAAGACCAGGTCGATGTCGCCATCCTTGTCGAAATCGGCGGCGTCGATGCCGCGCGGCCCCGCGGCGTCCGCCTTGACGGTGACGTCAGCCCACGACCCGCCCGCCCCCACCCCGTTGAGGTAGGCGTGCACCGTGGAGGCGGTGTAGGCGCTCACCGCGAAGTCGGGCCGGCCGTCGCGGTTGAAGTCGGCGACCACGACGTCGAACGCCCCGGGCAGGATCGCCATCAGCTTCCTGCTCCAGGCGGTCCCGAGGCCGTTGGTGTTCGTGAAGAGATCGATCCGCCCCGAGTTGAAGGCGAGGGCCACCAGGTCGAGGTCGCCATCGCGGTCGAAGTCGGCCACCGCCACCCGGTGGGCGCCGTCGAAGCCGGTGACCACGGTGTGCGGCGTCCAGGAAGGCAGGACGCCACCGTCGTTCTCCCACCAGCGGATCACGTCGTCGTCCACCGCCGCCCCGATCACGTCCAGGTGGCCGTCCCCGTTGAGGTCCGCCACCGCCACGTGGCGCGCGCCGCCGAAGCCGGTGGCCACCGTGCTCTGCCACCAGAGCCCGTCGCCAGCATTCAGGTAGGAGACGATCCGGTCGCCGTCCCACTCCGCCTCGACGATGTCGAGCCGCCCGTCGCCGTTGAGGTCTCCGGCGGCGATCGCGCGCGGATCGCCGAGGCCGGTGCGGATGTCCACCGGCGCGCTGGCGAGGAAGCTGCGGTGGATGAGCCTGTTCTCCCACCAGGTGACGCGGTCGCCCTCCCAGGCAACCGCGACCACGTCGGGATCGCCGTCCCGGTCGAGGTCCGCCGCCGCCGCTGCGACCACCTCCGTCATCCCGGTGGCGATGGTGCGCCGGTTCCAGGATCCCGGCAATCTGGGGTTCTCGAACCAGTAGACCGCGTTGGCCCAGGCGGCCGCCACCAGCAGGTCGAGATCGCCGTCGAGGTCGAGGTCGTGGAGATACACCGAGCAGGCACCGGCCGTCGCGGTGCTCACCGTGTGCGCGGTCCAGGTCGCGCCGCCGCGCTGCTCGTACCAGACGACCCGGTTCGCGCTCGCGCTCGTCGCCACGACGTCGACCCGGCCGTCGCCGTTCAGGTCGCCGGCGGCGACCGCGGTCGCCCCGTCCAGGGTGGCGATGACGTGCACCGGCCAGTTGTGGCTCGCCAGGCCGTCGTTCTCGTACCAGCGCACCTTGCCGTCGATCCGGTTGGCGGCCACCAGGTCGAGGTCGCCGTCACCGTCCACGTCGGCGGCCGCCAAGCCCCAAGGCTCTCTCACCGCGCCCAGGCTGGAGACGTAGCGGGACTCCCATCCGCCGTCTTCCGGGGTGCCGTCGTTGAGGAATACCTCGATCTGGTCCCAGCCGCCCGAGCCGCCGCCCACCAGGGTGACGGCGACGTCGAGGTCGCCGTCACCGTCGAAGTCGCCGAGGACGATCTCCCGCGTCCCCGTATAGACGAAATAAGTGATGGGGAAAAGCTGCCAGCCACCCCCCCCGTGCTTCGGGTTGCGCGCCCAGAGGAGCTCGGCGTCCTCCGCCCGATAGGGGGGCGTACCGAGGGGGATGTTCGCGTACTGGCCGATCACGAGGTCGGCATCTCCGTCGCCGTCGAGGTCCCCGATCGCCACCGCGTAGGGCGAATCGAGACCCGAGGCGACGATCGCGTGGGTCCAGCCGCCGCCCCCCAGCTGGTAGCTCACCGCGCAGGTGCCGGCGAGCTCGGCGCAGGCGACGACGTCGGCGAAGCCGTCGGCGTTCAGGTCCCCGACCGCCACCGCCGAGGCGCCGTCGAAGGCGGTGCGCAGGTTGGTGGCCGGACCGAAGGGCAGCTCTCGCGCTTCGACGACCGGCGCAACGAGGAGGGGGAGGAGGAAGAGGGGGAAGAGGGAGGTGGCGATTCGGCGAGGGAGCATCGGCGGGCCTCCGTATCGGTCGGCCCCGCGCACCGCGCGCCGGGGCCGTTCAGCCGCCATCGTCGGCCGCCCCCCCGCTCCGGCCCATGGCCCGCCGCGACAACCGCATGGACGGACGCGCCAACCCGCCCCCTCGCCCCCGGCCAGCAATGGAAAAGGCGGCGAGGGGAACCCCCGCCGCCTCGAGCCATACCGGGTGTCGGACCGGCCGCTACGGCGTGTGACCCGACCAGGCGTTCAGGTTGCCCGCCTCGAAGCCGTTGCTGAAGAGCGGCCCGACGGTGCCAGTGCCACGCACCGCGACGGTGAAGCGCAGATCGGGCGACTGGCTCGCCGCCTCGGAGAAGACCACCTCGCCGAAGGCGACCGCGGCGGTGAGGTTCGTCCAGACGTTCGCCCGAACGGTCACCGTCTGCGTCTCGTTGGGGTCGCCGGTGAAGCTGAAGGTGTCGGGGGAGACGGTGATCCCGAAGCCCGGGTTGCCGGCGATCCCGGTCGCGGTCCAGGTGCTGGGCGTCGTCAGCGTGTTGCGCACCGTGCGGGTCCACTGGCAGGTGGGCGAGCAGCTCACGTCGCGCAGCGACGGGAGGTTGAGCGTCCGGACGTCGCCGCTGCTGCCCGGGTTGGCGGTGATGAAGTTCGCCGTCGTCTCGTTCATCACCATCCCGGCCCGTGCCGCCCTGGTCAGGTCGAGCCGGCCGTGGCCGACGTCGTCGGCATCCCACGGGGTCGTGCCGTTCTCCTTCGTGCCGCCCGTGAAGGCGGTCATCATGAGCGCCGACTTCACCTCGATGGGGGTCCAGGACGGCTGCACGGCGCGCACCAGGGTGGCGGCGCCGGCGGCGTGCGGGCTCGACATCGAGGTGCCGCTGATGCTCGCGTAGCCAGTCGGGTCGACGCTGGTCGGCACCGCGGCGTAGATGCTCTCGCCGGGGCCGGTGATGTCGGGCTTCGTGAGGTTGGCGAGCGGTGCCGGGGTCGGACCCCGGAGGCTGAAGTCGGTGAGGATGTCGCCCTGGAGCACGAAATCGAAGGTCGCCGTCGCCGGGTTGGCGTCCACGAACGCCACGAGGGCGTCGCCCCCCGCCTGCTCGATGCTGTACGCCGGCACCGCCGGCTGATCGACGGTGTTCATCCTGATCGGCGTCGTCTGGTTGTTGCGGATCAGCACGAAGTCGGCACCGGCGGCGAAGGCGTTCGTGATCTTCTTGGTGAAGGGGCAGCTGCCGCGATGGATGAGCGCGGCGGCGCCGTTGAAGAAGCCGGCCGGGAACGGATTGGCGGACGCCGGCACGCCGTCCTCGCCGGGCGTACACCCCTCCTGGGTCGGGTTCTGACCGGTGAAGTGGCGGATCGGGTGGCCGAGGAGCGTCGGCGACACCGGCGAACCCGAACCGCGCGCCGCTACGATGTTCTGCGTGCCGGCCGGCGGGGTGCCGGGGCCGGCGGCGGAGACGAGGCCGCCGATGCCGTCGTGGGTCGAGGCGGCGACCGTCAACACCCAGGGGCCGCGGTGGCCGACGTTGCCGATCGGGTTCGGGATGCTGGTGCCGGTGTTGCCGGCCGAGGCGGCGACGACCACGCCGGAGTCGACGATGTCGAGCTTCCGGCGGTCGTTGTCGGTCCAGGGGCTGGTACCGCCGGAGATCGAGAAGTTCATCACGTCGCTGTCGCCGTGGAGGAGCAGGCTGGTCATCCCGGCCTGGATGTCCGCATACGGGCAGCTGGTGCCCGGACAGACCTTGTACGCGCGGATGTGCGCGCAGGGAGCGACGCCCGAGATCGGCAGCGCCGGCGGCGGGTTGGCGGCGGTGGTCAGGGCGTTGCCGCCGGCGGTACTCGCGGTGTGGCTGCCGTGGCCGTCGGTGTCGACCGGGTTCGTGCCGTTGCACATCCCGGAGGCGTCGGTCCGGGAGCAGTCGAGGTAGCTGATCAGCTTGTTCGGGTTTCCCCCGGTGCCGTGACCGCAGGCCGGGTCGTTGGCGAACGACGGGTGCGTGGGGGCCACGCCGGAGTCGAGCATGCCGATGATCATCCCCGCACCGCGGCTGCCGACGCCTCCCGGCACGCCGCTGCCGGTCCAGATCGCATCGGCGCCGATGAACGTCGGGCCGCGGTAGGTGTCGAGCTCGTAGACCACCTCGCGCTCGATCGCGGCGACGCCGGGCAGCGCCGCCACCTTCGCCGCCTCGTCGGGCGTGAGGCGGAGCGCGATCCCGCTGTGGGTGGCGGTGTAGTGGTGGGTCACCTCGGCCAGCCGGGCGATCGCGCCATGGATCGCCCGCACGTGCTCGGCCTGCTCGGCGACGATCTGCGCGAGGGCGGCGCGGCCCTCGCCGCTCTCGACGTCGAGCCGTGCGTTCGGCGCCCGGGAGACCCGCCCGAGCAGGCCGGGCTCGGCGAACTCGACGAGGTAGACGAAGCGGCCCGCGGCGTCGGCCTCCGAGTAGACGGGAGCCGGGCCGTCCTGCGCCCGGGCCGGGGCGGTGACGGCACCGAGCCCGAGCAGGAGCGCCGCGAGTGCGAGGCAGGCGAGCGGGGCGGTGAGGTGGTCGGGACGTCGCATACGGAAAACCCTCCTTCGATCGGGTCGAGCGGCCGGGAGCTGCACGCGGCACGCGGGGGATCGGAACGTGGGATCGGGAGACGCCATCATGAGGTGAGCCGGGCGACTATACCGCCGATTCCGGCTTCTCACCAGCTCAGGAAGAGGCGTCCCGGCCGTGCCCGCCGGAACGCGGGGCGATACGCTCCCCCCATGCCGACCCCGACCCTCCTCCTCCTCGCCGCGCTGGCCGCGCCGCCGGCCGCTCCGCCGCCCCCCGCTCTCGACGCCGATGCCGCCGCCCGGTTCGCCGCCCTCGCGCTCGCCTGCGTCCATCAGGAGTACCCGAACAAGATCGCCCACGTGCTCCAGAGCGACGCCGACGTCGCGCCGCCGCGGCGCCTCACCCCGGCGTTCCACGGCTGCTTCGACTGGCACTCGGCGGTCCACGGCCACTGGCTCCTCGCCCGCCTCGCCCGGCTCGCGCCCGACGCGCCGTACGCCGCGGCGGCGCGGGCCGCGCTCGCCCGGAGCCTCACCCCCGAAAACCTCGCCGCGGAGGCCGCCTACCTCGCCGGGGCGGGGCGCGCCGCGTTCGAACGGCCGTACGGCCTTGCCTGGCTCCTCCAGCTCGCCGCCGAGCTGCGGGAGTGGGACGATCCGGACGCCCGCGCCTGGGCGGCGGCGCTCGCGCCGCTGGAGCGGACCGCGGTGGCGCGGCTCACCGACTGGCTGCCGAAGCTCACCGCGCCGATCCGGATCGGGGAGCACGATCAGACCGCCTTCGCCCTCGGCCTCGCCCTCGACTGGGCGCGCGGCGCGGGCGACCGCGACGCCGAGGCTCTCTTCGCGGCGACGATCCGGCGCTTCTACGCCGGCGATCGCGGCTGTCCGCTCGCCTGGGAGCCCTCGGGGCACGACTTCCTCTCCCCCTGTCTCGCCGAGGCCGATGCCGTCCGGCGCGTCCTCCCGCCCGCGGAGTTCGCGGCCTGGCTCACCGCCTTCCTGCCCGAGCTGCCACGGACGGAGAGCACCGACTGGCTCCTCCCGGGGGTCGTCACCGACCCCTCCGACCCGAAGCTCGCCCATCTCGACGGCCTCAACCTCTCGCGCGCCTGGATGCTCGAAGGGATCGCCGCCGGGCTGCCGGCGGCCGACGCGCGCCGCGCCGCGCTCCTCGCCGCGGCCCGCCGGCACCGGGAGGAGGCGCTGCCCCGGGTCACCGGCGAGCATTACGAGGGGAGCCACTGGCTCGGGAGCTTCGCGACCTACCTCGTGACCGGCCGCGGGCTGCCGGCCGGGCAGTAGCGGGACCGGCGGCCCGGAGCGCCGCTGGTAGGATCGCCGCCGTGCCCGCCGTCGAGATCCGCTCCCTCGCCCGGTCGTTCGACGCGCTCCGCGCTCTCGACGGCATCGACCTCGATCTCCACGCCGGCGAGGTGCTCGGCCTCCTCGGCCCGAACGGCGCCGGCAAGAGCACGCTGGTCCGCACGCTCACCGGCCGGGTGCGGCCGGACGCCGGCACGATCCGGCTCCTCGGCGAGGATGCCGACGCCCCCGGCGCCCGGCGGGCGCTCGGCTACGTCCCGCAGGAGATCGCCCTCTACCCGCTGCTGACCGCGCGCGAGAACCTCGCCCTCTTCGGTCGCTTCCAGGGGCTGGAAGGGGCCGCGCTCCGGGAGGCGGTCGCCCGCGGGATCGCCTTCTCGAGCCTCACCGACCGCGCGAACGAGCCGATCGAGCCGTTCTCGGGCGGGATGAAGCGGCGGCTGAACCTCGCTGCGGGGATCCTCCACCGGCCGCGGATCGTCCTCCTCGACGAGCCGACGGTGGGCGTCGACCCCCAGTCGCGGGAGCGGATCTACGCGATGATCGGCGAGCTCGCTGCCGGCGGCGCCGCGGTCCTCTACACCACCCACTACATGGAGGAGGCCGAGCGGCTCTGCGACCGCGTGGCGGTGATCGACCACGGCCGGGTGATCGCCGTCGGCACCCGCGACGAGCTCGTCCGCGCCACGATCGGCAGCGATCAGGAGCTGGTCGTCGACGTGGCCGCGCCGTTCCCGTCCGCGCTCGAAACCTCGCTCACCGCGCTCGGCGCCCGGCTCGCGGGGCAGCGGCTCCAGCTCGCCACCGCCGAGCCGGCGGCGGCGACGGCGCGGGTGCTCGACCTCTGCGCCCGGCACGGCGCGAGCGTGACGAACCTGCGCCTCGAGAGCCCGACGCTGCAGCGGGTCTTCCTCCACCTCACCGGCCGGGAGCTGCGGGAATGATCCGGGCCCTCGTACGCGCCTCCTGGGTCGCGCTCGCCCGCGACCGCACCGCGCTCGCCCTCTCCTTCGTGCTGCCGATCGTCTTCTACTCGATCTTCGCCCTCGTCTTCGGCGGCGACCAGCGCGCCCGGATGCCGCGCGTCAACGTCATCGTGGTCGACGAGGACGGCAGCCCGGTCGCCCGGCGGCTGCTCGACGCGCTCGCCGCCGAGCCGTCGCTGCGGCTCCACACCGCGCCAAGCAGCCGCGAAGGGGAGCCGCCGGCCGCGCCGTTCGACCGCGTGAGCGCCGAGGCCGCGGTGCGCGCCGGCAAGGTGCCGATCGCGCTCATCGTGCCGGAGGGGTTCGGGGCGCACCGGCCGGACTTCACCGGCGCCGGCCAGGAGGCGACGCCGCTCCTCCTGCTCGCCGACAGCGCCAACCCGATCGCGCCGCAGGTGGTCAAGGGGATGGTGCAGAAGGTGAGCTTCACCGTGCTCAGCGACCTCTACCTCGGGGCCGGCGTCGAGGCCCTCGACCTCTGGGGGGTCGATTTCACTCCCACCCAGCGGGAGCGGCTCGCGGAGCTCACGGAGTACCTCGCCACCCGGGAGGGCACGGGCGGCGAGGCCACCGGAAGCGGCGGTCCGGGCGGCGGCGAGATGATGATCCCGGTCACGATCCGCGATCTGACCGGCGAGGAGAAGGAGCGCCCGCTCGTCACCTTCTACGCGAGCGGGCTCGGGGTGATGTTCCTCCTCTTCAGCGCCGCCGGCGCCGGCGGCGCGCTGATCGAGGAGCGGGAGAGCGGCACCCTCGACCGCCTCCTCTCCACCCGCCTCACGATGCGGCAGCTGCTCACCGGCAAGCTCCTCTTCCTCTTCTCGATGGGATTCGTCCAGATCTCCCTGATGTTCCTCTGGGGGCAGCTCGTCTACGGCGTCGACCTCTTCGGCCACCTGCCCGGCTTCCTGCTCATGGCGGGCTGCACCGCGCTCGTCACCTCGGCCTTCGGCCTCGTCCTCGCCGCCCTCTGCCGCACCCGCAAGCAGCTCGTGGCGGTCTCCAACCTCGTGATCCTCTCGATCTCGGCGCTCGGCGGCAGCATGTTCCCGCGCTTCCTCATGCCCGAGGGGCTGCAGAAGGCGAGCCTGCTCGCCTTCAACTCCTGGGCGCTCGAAGGGTTCCTCGACGTCTTCTGGCGCGGCCAGCCGCTCACTGCCGCGCTCCCCGAAGCGGCGGTGCTCCTTGCCTGGTCGGCGCTCTTCTTCGCCGTCGCGCTGCGCGTCGCCCGGAAGTGGGAGAGCGTCTGAGGCCGCGGGCCCCTAGAGCGTGAGCTCCCGCGCCACCACCGTCTGATCGCCCCGGTGCACCGGCACCGCCGCCGGCCCGCGTGCCTCCTGGAGCGGGCGGCCCGCGGCCGGCAGACCCTGGCTCGCGTCGGCCACCCATGCCGTGACCGGCTCCGTGCCGCCGAGCTCGAGCTCGATCTCCACGCCAGCTGGAGGCAGTGTCGCGATCGCGAGCTGTGTCCCGCGGACGCCCCGCCGCGCGGGTGGCGGCGACAGCGCGACGCCGGCCACCGTCGCGCCCCGCAGCTCGACCCCGGCCGGCAGCCAGAGCCGCGCCAGCGGGGCGCCTCGTTCCGAACGGAGCGCCAGCCGGATCCGGCGCCCGCCGGCCACCGGCTCGATCGTCTCGATCGCCACCACCGGCGCCGGCAGGGCGAGGCGGGGAGCGGGAGCGGAGAAACCACCGGATGACACCCAAGGCCACGGCCGGCCCGGTGCGAACTCTCCCGCCGCCCGCACCGCGGGCGGCAGGGCGACAGCGGCCGACCAGTGCGCCGCCGCGGCCGTTTCGACGTACTCCAGCGCGACCCCGCGCGGATGGTGCGGGGTGAAGGCGGGGCGCGCGAGCAGCGTGACGGAGAGCCCCACCGCCGCGAGGGCGAGCAGGCCCGCCCGCAGCCAGCCGCGGCCGGCTCCGAACGGCCCGAGTGCCGCGGCGCCCACCCAGGCGGTGACCGCCGCGAGCGCCGGGAGCGTCGCGTACCCCATCGTGTCCGGCAGCCGGAGCGCGCCGGGGAGCCAGACGAGTGCGGCCACCGCGAGGGGCAGGAGCCAGACGGCGCGCGGCGGCGACTCGCCGCGCCCCGCCCAGCCGGCGAGCGCCGCCACCAGCGCCGGGGCGATGCCGAGATACGAAGCGCCCGGCACGAAGTGGGCGAGGGCCAGCCCGCCGAGCGCCCAGAGGAGCCAGGTGCCGAGCCAGAGGCCCCAGCCGGACCAGCGCGCGAGGAGGCTTCCGAGGAGCGCCGCCGCCGCAAGGCCGAGCACCACGAACGCCCAGCGGGCGAGCCCCAGCGTGGCCGTCCAGGGCGCCGGGAAGGCGCCGAGCGCGGTGAGCGCCCGGTGCAGGAGCCAGCCGAGCAGACCTCCCGCCACGAGCGCTCCGGGCGGGCCCAGGAGACCGCCGAGGAGGCCGCGCGCTCCCTGCCGCCTCACCACCGCCTGGCCGACGAGGAGCAGGAGCGCGGCGAGCGCGAGCGGCAGGCTCCAGCTCTCCGGCCAGCGGATCAGGAGGAAGCCGGCGAGATCGAAGAAGACCGCCCGCCCGGGCGCGACCGGCAGCGCGGGGGCGGCGGCGAGGGCGCGGGTGAGCGCGAGCAGCTGGTCGCCCTCGTGCTGGAGCGAGCCGCGGGCGCAGCGCGCCGCGGTGTCGAGCGGCGTGTGGTAGACGAGCGTTTCACCGACGAAGGCAAAGTTCAGGCCGGTCAGACCGGCGCGCCGGAAGACCGAGAAGTCGGTGTTGTTCGGCATCCGCCGGTAGATCTCGACGGCGAGCGAGCTGGCGGCGGGGCGCCGGGCGTGGCGGCCGAGCAGAGCGGCGAGCTCCCGGTTCGCCTCCCCCGTCTCGAACATCCAGGCGAGGCCGGAAGCGCCGAGCGCTTCGGCGTTGAGCACCACCCCGACCTCGGCGAGGTGCGGCCCGCGCACGAACGCCTCGGCGCCGAGCAGGCCCATCTCCTCGCCGTCGGTGAAGAGGAGCCAGACCGGGCGGGCGAGCGGCGGCCCGGCGAGGAGAGCACGAGCCGTCTCGAGCAGCACCGCCACCCCGGAGCCGTCATCGGAGCCCCCGGGGCCGGCGGGTACCGAGTCGTAGTGGGCGACGAGGAGCACCGCGGGGCCGCTCCCGGCCGCCGGCAGCCGCGCAAGCACGTTCGCCACCTCGCCGCAGACCCCGTACTCGTCGCTGCAGGCCCAGTCGCGCTCGACCTCTCCCGCGAGGCCGAGCGCCGCGAGCTCGGCGAGCAGCCGCTCGCGCACCGCCGCGTTGGCCGGCGAGCCGAGCGGGTGCGGCGTCCCGTCGCCGAGCAGCCGTTCGAGCAGCGCCCCGGCCCGCTGCCCGGAGAACTCGATGGGCGGTGCCGTCGCCGCCCGAGGCGTCGGCGGCGCCTCGCGCCAGGCGAGCAGGGCGAGGAGCAGGACGAGAAGGAACAGGGCGCCCCCGCCCCGTGGCCGGTCCGCTGGTGTCTGGTTCGATCTCATCGCGACCTCCCGAAGGTACGACGACGCGCTCGTGGCCGCCGCATCGTACCGCCCGCCGGCCCTCAGTCGCCGAGCAGCAGCGTCGGCGGCAGCGCGGTCTCGCCGGCCAGCCCCTCGTCGGCGAAGGTGACGGCGATCGCCCGCACCCCGCCCGCCCCCCACGCCTCCCGGCCGAGGAGCCAGGCGCGCACGAAGCGAGCCACCGCGAGGCGGGCGGGCTCGCGGGCGAAGGCGAGGTGCCGGGGATCGCGGGCGAGGCCGGCGAGACGGGGGGTGAGCGAGCGCTCGAGCGTCGCGAGCTGTTCGGCGGCGTCGAAACGGAGCCAGCCGGCCTCGGCCCGGCGCTCGATCCGGTCGGTGTGGATCGCCGGCGGGAGCGAGGGGCGGAGCGCCGGCGCCTCCACCCGGCAGAGGCCATCCTCCACCCGCACCGTCCACGGCTCGTCGAGCCGGACGTGGTACCGGTAGGTGACCAGCACCCGGATCTCGACCGTCGTCGTTCCGAGCGGGAGCAGATCCCAGAGCACCCACCGCTCGTCGGTGCGGCCGAGCGTCTCGACGCTCTCGGCGATCGCCACCTCGAGCCGTCCTCCTTCGGCCGCGGTGACGGTGGGCAGGTCGGTCAGGAACCGCTCGGTGACGTTGCCGGTGAGCAGCCCGCGGGCGACCCGTTCCGCCCGCTCGGCGAGCGCGGCGGGGAGCCGCCCGGCGGCCGCCCCGAGCCGCTCGAGCCGGCCGAGAACGAGGGCGAGCGCGACCACGAGGAGCGCCGCGATTGCGACCAGCGCCACCGGCCAGCGCAGCAGCCGCACCCACTCCCGGGAGCTCCGGGGCTCCCCCCCGCTCATCCCGGCCGCCGGCTTCTCGTGCTCGTCATCGCCGCCTCCCCGGGCGGCCCCGCTTCCACCGGCCACCCGCCCCGATGTTCGCACGACCGGCGGCTTCCCACCCGCGATGAGGGCGGGGCTACACTCTCCGCCATGGTCCGGAACCTCGCTGTCCTCGCCCTCCTCGCCCTCCTCTCGCCCGCCACCGCCCTCGCCGCGCCGCCGCCCACGCTCCGCGTCGACCTCGTCCATTACGGCGGTCGCGGCACCGAGGGGTTCGCCGTGGAGCGGGTCCTCGTCGAACCGCTCCCCTGGCCCGGCCACCCGGAGCGCCGCGTGGACGACACGAACCTCGGCAAGTACCGCTTCGTCGTCACCGACCCCGCGACGGGGCAGGTCCTCTACTCGCGCGGCTCCTCCCCCGTCTACGGGGAGTGGGAGACGACCGCCGAGGCGGCGGCGAAGACGCGGGCGTTCGGCGAGTCGCTGCGCTTCCCGCTCCCGGCCGGCGAGGTGCGGGTGGCGATCGAGAAGCGGGATGCGGCAAACGCGTTCCGCGAGCTCTGGGCGACCACGGTCGACCCCGCCGATCCGCTCATCGACCGCGCCGCCCCGCCGCCGGCCGGCGAGCCGATCGTCCTCTTCGAGTCGGGGCCGCCGCCGGTGAAGGTCGATCTCCTCCTGCTCGGCGACGGCTACCCCGCGGCCGAACGGGGCAAGTGCGAGGCCGACGCCCGCCGGCTCACCGGCGCGCTCTTCGAGGTCGAGCCGTACCGCTCCCGCCGCGACGACTTCAACGTGCGCGCGCTCTGCCCGGAGGCGCGGGAGAGCGGCATCTCCCGCCCGTCGCTCGGCATCCACCGCCGCTCGCCCGCCGGCACCACCTACGACGCCTTCGGCGCCGAGCGGTACGTGCTCAGCTTCGACAACCGCGCGCCTGGCGCGACCTCGCCGCGCAGGCGCCGTACGACATCGTGGTGATCGTCGTCAACGGCCGCACCTACGGCGGCGGCGGGATCTTCGGGGAGTACGCGACGGTGGCGGCCGACAGCCTCTGGGCGCCGTACATCGTCGTCCACGAGCTCGGCCACCACTTCGCCGCCCTCGCCGACGAGTACTACACCTCGCCGGCGGTCTACGAGCCGGCCACCGAGCGGCGCGAGCCGTGGGAGCCGAACGTCACCGCCCTGCTCGACCCGGCGGCGCTCAAGTGGGCCGACCTCCTCACCCCGGGCATGCCGGTCCCCACCCCCTGGGAGAAGGAGGCGTTCGACGCCCGCGCCCGCGAGATCCAGGCCGAGCGGCAGCGCCTGCGCGAGGCCCGGCGCCCCGAGGAGGAGATGGACGCCCTCTTCCTCCGCCAGCGCGACGAGGAGGAGGCCCGCCTCGGCGCCGAACGCCACGCCGGCGCGGTCGGGGCCTTCGAAGGGGCCAACTACGAGGCGACCGGCTACTACCGCCCCGCGGCCGACTGCATCATGTTCACCCGCGACCGCGTCCCCTTCTGCCCCGTCTGCCGCCGCGCGATCGAGCGCGTCATCGACCTCTACGCCGCGCCCCTGGAGGGCGGCAGCCCACCCTGAGCGCCGGCCGCGGGCGGGTCAGTCGCCGAGGGTGATCTCGACGACCTCCTCGGCGGCGAGGTCGACCGTCGTCGCGGCGGCGCCGAGCTCGATCCGGTAGCTCCCGGCGGGGAGCCCCGCGAGCAGGAGCGGGGCGTCCGGCGCGAGACGCAGCGGCGTACCGAGCAGTTGCACGAGGAGCCCCAGATCCCAGCCGCCGGGGGCGAGGAGGCGAGGCACGCCGCCGGTCCCCTCCTCCTCGAGACGGACGAGAAGCCGGGCGTCGCCGAGGGTCGCCCGCAGCCCGCCGCGCGCCTCCCGCCAGGGCACCCAGCTCCCGAACGACCACCCGCCGCCGGTCGTCGCCGCCACCCGCACCCGCTCGGGCAGCGGCGGGGAGAGCTCCGCCGTGGCCTGGCCGGTCGCGTCGGTGGTGAGGATCCGCACCCCCTGCCCCGCGAGATCGAGGAAGACGAACGCCCCCGAGGCCGGCGCCCCGGCGGCGGTCGCGACCCGCACCGCGAGCTGGGGCCGGCGCCCCTCGCCCAGCACCAGCACGATCTCCGGCTCGGGCCGGTCGGCCTCGAGCACCCCTTCGACGATCTCGCTCGCGAGGTCGTCTTCCCGCGCCTGCACCGCGTACGGGCCCGGCGGGATGCCCGAAAGCACGAACGCCCCGTCGGCGCCGGACAGAGCGAAAGCCCCACCCAGGAGCTCGCTGACCCGGGCCCGGACGACCGGCTCCCCCTCGTCGTCGACGACCCGCCCGGCGAGCCCCTCGCCCGGGAAGCGCAGGGTGGTTTCGAAGCGCTCCGTGGCAGGGATCACGACCTCGAGGGGAGGCGAGAGGGAGCCACCGCCGGCGTTCCAGGTGACTGTCCAGCGGCCCGCGACGAGCTCGGTGGTCCTGAAGGAGCCGTCGGGCGCAACCGGCACCAGCACCGTGGGCCGCCCGACACCGACCACCGACTGCTGCACTAGCCCGGCAGGTGAGGCCCGGTTGAGGATCCGCCCGCCGCGCGGCGCCTGCTCCCGGTTCCAGGTCAGGCTGCCCCCCGTCGCCCGGTAGGAGCCGGACCAGACCGTACCGCTCACCTCCGGCCCGTCCGCCTCGCACTCGACTTCGATCTCGGGCTCGCCGGCGGGCACGTTCACCGCCTGTTCGCAGAGCACGCGCAGATCCGTCCGGACGCTCACCAGCACCGGCCCGGACGGCACGTGCCGCACCGTCGCCCGCCCCTCGCGGAGCGGTGCCCGGAGCAGGTCGAGCGCCCGCCACTCGCCGCGGAGGTCCACGATGGCCTCGGCGGTGTGGCGCTCGGCGTCGGCGAGCGCGAGCCCGGCGGCGACGACATGCACCGTCGTGCCCTGCGCGAGCGCGATCTCACCGGCGTCGGCTACCGGCTCCTCGTCGTCGAGGAGCAGGTCGCGGTGCGCGCGGGCCCGGGCGGGGGCGTCCACGCGCAGGAGCAGCGGCCCCGCCCGCAGGCCCGAGAGCCGGAAGCGGCCGTCGCCACCGGTCGCCGCCTCGACCAGGTCGCCGCTCGCCCAGGCGACCTCCGGCCCGAACGGCCCCGGCCGCGGCGCCCAGATCCGCGCCCCGGCGAGCGGCTCGCCGGTGCCGGCGGCGACCACCCGGCCCGTCATCTCGAGACCGCGGCCGAGGACGAGATCGCCCAGGTCCCGCCACTCCCCCGCCGCACCGGGCACGACCGGCCAACGGTCGCTCACCGCCACCGGTGCCCCGGCCTCGAGGTGCACCTTCGCGCCGGGGGACAGATCGACGAGGAACCGCCCGCTCTCCTCGACGGTGGGATGGAGGGAGTGTGATCCCTCTACGATCATCAGCCAGGCGCCGGCGAGCGGCTGCCGGTCGCCGCCGACGATCCGCCCTTCGATCGTGAACGCCCGCGGCAGGGTGAGCTCGACAACCGGCGGGAAGGGCGGGTTGACGCGCGCTCGCCCCTCGAGATGACGATCCGCCGTCCCCCGTAGATCGAGCGGTGCCAACGGCAACCCCTCCAGGCGCGCCAGGCCGTCGGCCCCGCTCCGCGCCTCGGTGAGGCTGCCTGACCGGACCGTTCCCCCGGCGACCGGCAGCCCGTCGTCTCCAACCAGCCGCACGGCGAGAGCGACGCTGGGGGCGAGGGTGTCGGTGCCGAGGTCGTTCGCGCCCGCCCGCAGCTCCACCTGCCGCGTGGTGAGGACCCGGCCGTCGGCGCGCAGCACGAGCGCCGCGCGCCCGGGCAGGAGACCGGAGATCTTCCAGCGACCGTCCTCCCCGGTGGTCGCGGAGGAGCGCGACCCGTACCCTTTCGCGAGCCAAGTCTCGATGCTCACCCGCGCCCCCGGGAGCGGCCTGCCCTCCTCGTCCACCACCCGGCCCACGACGTACGCGCCGGGCTCGAGGCGGAGCGTCGCCGGCAGCTCCGAGGGGAGCCCCGTGGCGGTGGCCGGCGCGAGCTCGCCACCCGGGCTCACCCGCACGAAGAGCGCCTCCCGGTCCGGCAGGCCGGTCCAGCGCACCCGGCCCCGCTCGCTGCGGTCGCCTGCCCAGAAGGAGGTAGCGCTGGCGCCGGTCGCGGAGAAGCGGAAGAGATCCACCCTCGCCCCCTCGACGGGCTGCCCCTCCGGGTCGGTCAGGAGGAGCGCGAGGCCACTCGCCCTCGCGGCCGCGAGCTCGACCCGCGCTCGGCCCGCGGGGAGTTCGACCCACCAGGAGCCCTCCGCCTCGCCCACGAGCCGCAGCCGCCAGCGCTCGCCTTTCCGGTGGGGGAGCGCGAGTCGCCCGCTCTCCGGCACCGGCCACGAAGGGAGCCAGCGCTCCGGGAAGAGGTCCCACATCGCCGCCGGCGCCGCTACCAGCCGCAGCGGCGCCGCCGACTCCCCCTCCCGCGCCGGCCGCGGGCGCGTCACCCGCACCTCCAGCCGCCCGGTGTCCTCCGGACCCAGCGCCTCGCCGAAGCTCTCCAACGCCCGCGGCGCATGCCGCTCCGACCAGGCCCAGACCGCCACCGGCACCGCGGCCTCGCTGCCCTCGGCACCTGGAACGGGAGCCGCGAGAACCGTCCCGTCCTCGTAGAGCAGGCGCCAGTCGGGCACGGCCTCCTCCCCGGCCATGGCCGGGGAGGAGAGGAGGGCGAGGAGGAGGAGAACCTCGATCACGGCGAGTCAGCAGTGCCAGCGAAAACGCTATGGCATCTGCTGGTAAGGGCCGCAGGGCCCCCTTCCTTCAGAGTCGTCGTCTTTCCAACAGGCCGTTCCGCCTGCGTAGCACTCGATGCACCACCCACCCGTGTACGCGCACACGTACCCGATCGGTTCCACCCACGCCACCCGGGAGTTCAGGTACGCATTGCAGGTGGGCCGCTCGGAGGCGGCGGGGGATCCACCTGCCCCGAGGAGTCCCACCAGGGTGAGCACAAAGAGCATCAACTGACCGCCCTTCTTGCGCATTCTCTGCATGGCTACATCTCCTTTCAGGTTGCCGGAGCCCGGCACTTGCCCCAGCGGGTTGTCATGGCCCAAGCTCTGCGAACACCAAACGGCCCGGCATGGAGATCGGCTTGGTGGGGTCCGGCACATAGGCTTGGACGAGAATCAACAAGCGGCTTCCCTTCACATCGGCTTTCAAGTGGGTGATCTCGTTGATCGGCGGAATCGGGAGCGATATGCGGCCCGCCACGCCACCGTCGAGCGTGAGCTGCACCATCTCCCACGATGGCACGCCCGCCTCCACGCTTCGCATGATCAGGCCGACGCCACCCGGCACGGGCACGACCTCGTCGAGGGTTCGCCGCGCGTTGAGCCACTCCCAACGCACCGGCGGAAAGTGGATCCGGAGTGCCTGTTCGCGGGTCAGTCGCTCGCAGTCGTCGGTGAGCCCCAGGGCCACGGTGTCCCAGGAGCGAAGCAGCTTGCCCGTCGCGTCGAAGTGGAGCGCTCCCGCCTGCACCCCGGGCACCACGACGAACGAGCCGTCTGCGAGGAAGCGCACGGATCCCATCCTGAATGATCCGCAAGCGTCCACGTTCGGCGCGCCTGGCCCACGAGTGTCGAAGACCACCGGCCGCACGTCCGCGAGATCCGCGGCGAGACTGCCGAGCCAGGCGATCGCGCCCTCGGGGGCGAACTGCCCCTCGGCGTCGCGCCGGACGCCGAGGACCACGGCCCGGCCGGCGTGTAGGTCGAGGTCCTGGATAACATCGAAGGCAGCCTCACGCCTCACGCTGCTCGACTGCCTCTGCCACGTCACCGCAGCGATCGGAGCCCCGACGAGGACCGTGTCCGCGTGCGCGCCGAGCAGCGTGGAGACGTAGAACCCCCCGCGCTCCTGCTTCCCGGGCACGATCTTGCGGATCCGCTCGCCGTAAGGCGCGAGCGACATTTCGACGACGCCGTCCCACCCGAGCGCCAGGTAGACGCTCTCGTCACTGGCCCAGCGAAGGTCGTGCGCACTCGCCACCGCTTCCGGCAGCGGACGGTCCCAGAGGATGCGAAGGGAGAGCGGCGCCTCGGCGCCGAACGCCACGCTCGCGACGAGGAGGAGTGGGAGGAGGAAGCCCGCCGCCACGGCAAGCCCTCTGGCAGAGAGGGTCCGCATGAGCTCGTTCTCCTGGAAATCCAGAAAGAGTCTATCCCCCCCCCCCCCCCCC
>Ga0255340_1000784_pt1 | contig 48455 bp, 34 predicted proteins | sample wastewater_treat_7_FD_192417 | JGI IMG/M metagenome (GOLD analysis project Ga0255340, IMG submission 192417) | Wastewater microbial communities from Lulu Island WWTP, Vancouver, Canada - plant10 | ecosystem: Engineered > WWTP > Wastewater > Unclassified | place: Canada: Vancouver, British...
CGGATGGAAGCTATTCTATCAAGGAGGCTGATGCACAGAGCGCAGTTCTCCAATTTTCCCTTATCGGGATGCAGACTCTCTCCGAGCCCGTCCGAAACCGCGCGGTTGTGGATGTTGTTCTCGAAGAAGAAACCACAATGCTTGACGAAACTGTGGTTGTAGGTTACGCCACAGTAAAGAGGCGTGACCTTCTCGGCTCCGTATCAAGCGTAAATGCCGACAAGCTTACCGAACAACCGGTAACCACCGTAAGCCAGGCGCTTGCGGGGAAAATGGCCGGAGTATCGGTAATCACCACCGAAGGAGATCCCGATGCGGATATCAAGGTGCGTGTGCGTGGAGGCGGTTCCATCACCCAAGACAGCTCTCCTCTATATATAGTGGACGGCTTCCCGGTAGAAAACATCAACGACATCTCTGCTTCTGAAATACAGAGCATAGACGTTCTAAAAGATGCATTCTCAACGGCAATCTACGGTAGCAGGGGCGCCAACGGCGTTGTCATCGTAACCACTAAAAGCGCTGCCCGCGGAGCCAAAACAAGCGTTAGTTTCAACACCTATTACGGTTTAAAACAGATGGCTTCCCGCGACGCCATAGTTCCTATGGACAGCGAGAATTTCACCAAGTTCCAATATGAGTTGGGCATGCTCCGCGACAATCTCAGCGATGTTTACAACGCCTACTTCGGATCTTTCGGCGACATCGACCAGTTTATAGGACTCCCAACCAACGACTACATCGGGGCCATCTTCGGAAATACCGGTAAGACCTTCAGCACGGACGTATCCATCAGCGGCCGCACCAACGATTTCAATTGGACTTTAGGATATGCTTACCTCGATGATGATGCCATAATGCTGGGCTCGAGTTATAATCGTAACAACCTCAATTTCAAAGGACAATTCAAGCCTTGGAAAAGGACCTTGCTGGATGTGAACGTCCGCTACTCCCGCACAGAGGTCAGGGGCGCAGGAGCCAACTCCCTTAAAGACCAGTCGGGCAGCACCTCCGGCAACGGACGTCTGAAGCATGCTGTTATATATCAACCTATTCCTGTACAGGCAAATCTGGCAGGCGTTGACGAAGAGGAAAATTACGGTGATGCCGTGAATCCGCTTCTTGCAGTAAGCGACAACGACACCAGAAAACTTCGTGACACATGGAATGCCAATGCGGCCTTCTCTTGGATGCCTAATGAAAGGCTCACCTTGAAAACCGAAGCCGGCATGCAGACTTTCAGCGAAACCACCGACAAATTCTACGGAATGAGTACTTATCTGGTGTATAATTTCGGAGGACTTGGTCCTATTGCCAAATATCAGAATGACATACGCACAAGGTATCGCAACACAAATACCCTAAGCTATGATATGTCCGGACTGTTCGGAAATGACGACCATACCATGAATGTGCTTCTTGGAGAAGAAATGACAATCACCAGAAGTAATCAGGTGCGTATGCAGTCAAACGACCTTCCCGCCTTCTATGATGCCGAAATGGCATGGAACTTCATGAGTTCCGGAAATCCGACTGCGGTTGTCAATTATTATAATCCAAACGATAATATGCTCTCCTTCTTCGGAAGGTTGAACTACGACTATAAGAGCCGCTACTCGCTGGGAGCCACGCTCCGCGCTGACGGTTCAAGCAAATTTGCGGCAGGCAATCGATGGGGTCTCTTCCCCTCCGCAGCCGCATCCTGGACCATCTCCAATGAGGCTTTCATGAGCAAGTTCACGGGGCTCAAGCTCCTCAAACTCCGCTACAGTTTCGGTACGGCAGGCAACAATAATATCCCTACCGGACAGATAGTGAAAATCTATTCCCCGCATGCGGTTTCCGAGATTGCAGCTACCATAAGCAGTGGAGACATCTACATGACTGCCGGCTCGGTAATGAATAATCCCGACCTTACATGGGAAACCACCTACACGCATAATATCGGACTCGACTTCGGTGTATTGGACGGAAAAGTGGCGGGCTCATTGGAGGTTTATCAAAACGATACCGAAAATCTGCTCATCAACTTCCCCATCAGCGGTGTAGGTTATGCCAGCCAATACCAAAACATCGGCTCCACGCGCAACAGGGGAGTTGAACTTACGCTCAATATGCCTCTTATTAGCAAAGCCGATTATTCACTGAACCTATCCGGCAATATCGCCTACAACAAAAACGTGGTAAGTTCGCTCGGAGGTCTCGCAAAAATCTCCAGCAATAGCGAATGGGCGTCCACCGAAATAGATTCCGACTATATAGTGGAAGTGGGACAGCCTCTCGGAAATATGAACGGCTATGTATTTGATGGTTTCTATACCACCGATGATATGACATGGGACGGTGCCAAATGGGTGCTCAACGACGGCGTGGTGGATTGCAGCAGCCTCCTTGGCTCTGCCTATATGCGCCCCGGAGCTCCCAAATTCAAGAATCTGGATGGAGATGCTGCCAACACCCCCGACAAAACCATAATCGGCAATGCCTCGCCCGACTTCAGCGGCGGCTTTGCTCTCAGCGGTTATGTCAAGGGATTGGACTTCAGCGCCAACTTCACATATATGATAGGCAACGAGGTTTACAATGCGAACAAGATAGAATTCAACTCTTCACGCAAGTTTACCACGCTCCGCAACCTTACAAATATGATGGACGTGGATAATCGTTGGACCAACATTGATTGGGAGACGGGCAAAATCGTAAACGATGCCGACCGGCTCAATGCCATGAATGCAGGCAAGACTATGTTCTCCCCATTCACCCAAAATGCCATATTCAGCGACTGGGCGGTAGAGGACGCTTCATTCCTACGCTTCCAAAGCGCAACCATAGGCTATACCCTCCCGGAAAAACTTACGACCAAAGCCTTCATCAAGAAAGCCCGTCTGTATGTTACCGGAACCAACCTCTTCTGCTGGACAAAATACTCCGGCTACGATCCCGAGGTTGACACCAGACGTTCCACCCCGCTTACTCCGGGTGTGGACTATTCTGCATATCCGAAGAGCATAGGCTGTGTATTCGGTTTAAACATCACCTTCTAAAGAAACGGTCTTATGAACAATATATTTAAATACTTGATTCTCGCAGCAACGGCTTCCTTTATGCTCCTTTCCTGCGACAAGTTCCTGGATTCCCAGTCTCCTTCGGCCGCAGACGATGCTACAGTGTATTCGAATTACACTTACGCCGAACAGACAATATTCGCAATACATCAGACATTCAGCGAACAAAACAGCTATCGCGGAAGATTTCTTCCATGGTACGGCTTCAATACCGACATTGAATGGTATATCGCTGCAAAGCCAAGCGACGGCAAACTCGGAATCGTGGCTTACGATACACAAACCAACGACAGTCAGTTGAATAATTCCAAAAACCCGTATTCCGATATGTACAGCGCAATAGAGATTGCAAACCTCACCATCGCCGGACTCGAAGAATACGGCAATATAGACAAGGATGCCGATATGGCATACCTGATGGCAGAGGCGAAGACTCTCCGCGCCATGCTCTACTACGACCTCACAAAGGCCTGGGGAGATGTTCCCGCAAGGTTCGAGCCCATCAATTCGGCTACCTTATATATGCCTAAAGCGAGCAGAGATGTAATTTACAAGCAGATTCTCTCCGACTTGGAGGAATCCATCCCCAATCTGCCATGGCCCGGTGAAGGTCATGCATTGGCTACCGACCGTGTGAACAGAATCTTCGCACAAGGTCTTTACGCCCGCATCGCCTTAGCCGCCTCGGGATATGCGCTTAGGCCTGCTGACGGAATGGTGGGTACAGGCGACCTTGGAACAGTGCGACTTTCCTCAGATGCAGCCCTTGCAAAGGATGTCCTCTATCCCAAAGCTCTTGCGTTCCTTAAAGATGCCATCAATTCCGGCAAAGCGAGCCTTTACACTTCCTATGAGCAATTATGGCGCGATTTCAACAATATGGATATGACGGCAGGCAAAGAGGTGCTCTTCAGCATACCCTTCGGCCCCTCCCCCAACAATCTAGCGACAAACCGGCGCGGAAGATGGAATTTCACTTTTGCGATTCGTGCTGATTATGCTCCTATAAACGGCAGGGGTGGAACAGCGGGTCCCACTCCGAACTTCTGGTTCAAATTCGACCCGAACGATATCCGCCGCGACCTTACTTGCGTAAACTTCAAATGGAGCAAGGACGGTTTGCCCGAGCCGGCAGGAATAAACACCTGGTACTTTGGCAAATTCCGCTTTGAATGGATGGAGAAACTTCCTTACAACGGCGGAAATGATGACGGGATAAAGCCTATAGTCATGCGTTATTCCGACATCCTGCTGATGGCCGCCGAAATAGAAAACGAACTTAACGGCCCCACCGATTTGGCAAAGGGCTGGCTAAAGCAGGTGCGTGAACGCGCATTCGAAGATGATACTGTAGCGGATGCTTATGTAGATGCCCTGGCGGGCAAAGAAGATTTCTTCAATGCGATAGTGGATGAACGTGCATTTGAATTCTGCGGCGAGTTCCTCCGCAAAGGCGACCTCATACGCTGGAATCTGCTCGGCACAAAAATAGGTAATGAAAAGGACGACCTCACCGACCTTGCAAATCTTACAGGCGCCTATGCCGGACTTTCCGGAACCATCTGGTGGAAAATCAATGATACCGAAGACGGCATTTCCATTTGGGGCTTGAATGCAGGCGAAACCGCCGCACCCGCAGGCTCCGACTGGATAACGGAGACCAAATATATAGAGGCGACAAAGTTCACGAAGGACGACAAAATCAATTGCCTCGCCCTAAAAGATCCGGACACCCGTCAATTCTGGCCCATCTTCGACTACTTGGTAACCAATAGCCAGGGAACTCTGAAGAATGACTATGGTTATGTAAACAACTAAAATGGGAAAGTCATGAAACATTTAAATAAAATTTTGCTTTTTGCTCTCACTGTTGTCACATTCGGCCTGTTTTCGAGTTGCAGCAATCTGTTTGAGGAAGAAAAGTATATAGTATTGTCGCGCTGCCTCGAGCCCATGAATTTGAGTGCAAGGGTGGTGAACGGCAATCTGGTGACATTCAACTGGGATGTAACCAAAGATGCAGCAAGCTATAATCTGGTAATCTATACCGATGCTGCAATGGAAACAGAATATGCCAACAAGACCATCGCGGCATCCGAAGTGCCCTACACTCTCAGTCTCGAAGCTGATGCATCCTACTGGTTCAAAGTGCAGGCAAGCAATGCTGAGAAAGGTCTTAAAGACAGTAAATGGGCATTTTATCAGGATAAAGAGGGCGTATATAGAGAAATCAAAACCTACGCAGTAAAGGACCAGCTCTTTATGAAGGCCACAGCCAAAACTTCGAGCAGCATATCTGTTGCCTGGAGTACGGAGGTTGCCGACTATAAAGAAGTGGACCGCTTGGAGTACAGGCTTGCCGGCAGCGAAGAGATTGCCGGAGCCCATATCCTCAGCACAGAAGAAATTGATGCTGCAGCTGCTACGATTACAGGCTTGGAGCCCTCCACCCAATATGTAGTCACACTTTATTTCAAGAGCGCTTCGCGCGGAGAAGTTACATTGTTTACCTCTGCAAGCACAGAAGGCTTTACCGCCATTGCCAGCCTTGCCGCATTCAATGCCGCAATTGCTACGCCTGATGCAAAAATACTCCTGAAACCCGGCACTTACACTCTCGAGGACGGCAAAACCTTTGAGATTCCCGGTCCTCTTACCATAGTGGGTGAAGAAAGCGCCGAAGGCGTGAAACCTGTGATTCAGGGCGAATTCCATATATTGGGAACCGCCACCGGCTCCATTAAGTTCGAGGGAGTCGCCTTGGATGGAGTGAAGGGCAAGTACGGCTTCGCCATCCAATTAAAGAATGGAGGAGGCATTACAAATGATGTCGTGCTGGATGAAATCAGCTTTAAAAACTGCGAAATCTTCGGTTTCAGCAAGGGCTTGATTTATGAATGGGGACAGCCCCTGAATGCAGGCAAGCTGAATTGGGAAAGCTGCTACATTCATGATATCAATTCCGACGGCACAGGAGGAGGCGATGTCATAGACTTCCGCGGAGCAGCCGATAAGCCGCTCTCCACCATAGGCGCCATAAACATTGTGGATAACACTATAGTGCAGGGCGGACGTACCTTCCTGCGTATCGACTTCCCGAAGAGCTTGGGCGCAATAAAGTTCGAAAACAATACGCTTTACAATCTTTGCCTGAGCGACAACACAAACAATGTCGGACTTATAGGTCTGCAGACAGCCCCGACAGAAATGAGCTTCAAGCACAACCTAATCCTCGCAATGGGCGAAAAGGCCAAACTCGGAGCCGAAAACACTGTTGCAAGCGGCGGCTTTGACGGCTACAAATATTGGCATGGCTTCACCAGCGGAAACAACCATTGTTTCGGGAATGCTGAGACCTTCTTCAACTCGGTATTCACAAATGCCGGCTTCAGCACTGCTGCTGCCGACCCGTGCTACAATGCCGCTGCCGGTGACTTCAATCTCACCGACAATGCGCTTGTAGCTGCAAAGGTGGGAGCATCCAAATGGTGGACCGCCTTTACCAAAGAGCCTGAGGACCTTACCCTCGGCCTGATAAGCGGCAATCATACCTGGAACTTCGGCAATCCCAAGTTCTTCAGCGGAACAATGAAGGAAAACATGGTGCGCGACCTCCTGTTCATAGGCGCCACCGGCGACAATCCTATAGTTTCCGAAAACAACATGCTCAATTTCACATCTCCGGCAGTATGCTCCAGAAAGGGAGTTCCCTCTGCAGGCTATCTCGCCTTTAAGGTGGATAAATCCGGCTCGGTGCTTGTAAAGGTGGAAGACCCGACAGGAGCAGCCAATCACATTACTGTGGGCGTAGGCTCATTGGACGGCTCTTCAATTGCCGTGAAGGGAGGTGCTATGGCCATGGCTTACAGCAACAGTCCCACCAAGATTGTGATTCGCGGCATTACCGAAGAAAGCATGGTTTATGTTTATCCTTCGGGAGTCGTTTCATTATCGCAACTTGCTTGGAGCAATGATGTTTCTTATGTGAATACTGCGCTCCCTGCACCCTCACCAAAAGCAAGTCCGGCCAGCATTACCGCAGGAGAAGCCTCAAACATCACTATAAGTTGGGATCCCGTAGAAAATGCCGCATCATACACCGTGGTCTTCAATAAGAAGGCTTATAATGTGGAAGACGGTGCAACCTCTTATGTTATCGGAGCCACAACCGTAGGCATGCTCGATCCGGGCTCCTACAGCGTTGAAGTTTATGCAAACCCGGGAGAGGATGACATCTACAACACCGAGTCTGAGGCAGGCATCGCATCCTTTGCTATTCTGCCAAAGGCGGACGGAGGCGGAGAAACAGGAACAGTCGTTAAGAATCTCGAACAATTAAATGCAGCCCTTTCTGCCGGCAAGACAGACATTACCATTGATGAAGGAGCGAACATCGACTTCAGCGCTGCTGAAAGCAAAACCATCACTCCTCTTGCAAGCCTGCATTTGACAGGACGGAAGGGCGCTACCATTACCGGAGGCAACTTTAAGTTTGCCGGAGCCGACTGCGCAGACTTCAGTCTTGAAAATGTCACTGTAGTGGCAGGAGGTCAGGCAATCCTGATTGAATTCGATGCTGCAGGCGCCACCATGAACAGCTTGAAGCTCAATAATGTAGTCCTTGACGGATTCAGCAAGAGCGTCATTTATGGCAATGCTGAAACAAACAGCATAGATGAAGTGTCTTTCAAGGGCCTTACAGTACTTAATCAGGGTACCGGACAGGGCATGTTCGACTTACGCAAGGGCAGCTACAGCAGCCTTGTAATTACCGAAAGCACACTTACCGGAGGCCGTGACCTTATCCGCATGGATGCAGGTGTGGCAAACGGAGTGTTCGAACTCAGCAAGAACACGCTGTATGCAATAAATGCAGGCAACAACAGCAACGGTGTACTCTATGTAAGAAGCGCAAGCAATCAGGTTTACACCGTAAGCGACAACCTGTTCCTTAATATAACAGCGCTATTAGGTAAAAACGATGCTGCAGTAAGGTTCCCGACATTCACAAACAACTTCTATTACGGAATGGGCGAGAACGTATTTACAGGCAAATTCGATCAGGCAAGCGCCACCGCCGCCGGCGGTGTGGTTCTAACCACGGACCCTGTAAAGGATGCAGCTAACAATGACTTCACCCTCACAAGCGGCCTTGCAATGAGCAATAAGGTGGGCGACCCGAGATGGAATCCCGCCTATGACGCCGGCGCAAGCTCCGGCTTTGTGGTAAAGAGCAAAGATGAATTCGATGCCGCCATTTCCGCGGGTAAAACCGAAATCATTTTTGCTGCAGAAGGCTCTCCCTACGACCTCAGCGCCTCCCCCACCATAGTTGTTGCGGGCCTGCGCCTGAGCGGTGAGATTAAAGAGGGTAAACGTCCGACAGTGACTCTTCCGGAACTTTCCCTTAGCGGAAACCTTGGAAGCCTCATCATAGAGGATTTGGACATCATCGGCCCCGGTGCCGCAGGAGGCACCAACTTCTTATCTACCGGCGGAGTTGTAATGAACAAAATAATAGTTCAGAATTGCTCTCTGCAAGGATTCCAAAAGAGTCTGATTTATGGTAACAGCACGGAAGACAATATCGGGGCGATACGCCTGAGCAATGTGCAGATTTCTGACTTGGGAGGCGGACAGGGAACTTTCGACTTCCGAAAGAGTCCCATAGGCTCGTTTACCTTCGAAAACAGCACTATAGTTGGTGGACGCGACTTCCTGCGCTCCGATGCAAGCACCATTTCAGGTTCCATTGCCATAAGCAACAATACCTTTGTGGATGTATGCGGCAGCAAGGGCAATACCAACGGTCTTTTGTATGTGCGCACAGACACTCAGAGTTTCGTATTCGCACGCAACCTTGTGATGTATCCCGCTCTCAGTACCCGGATATTCTCCAAGGCTGGCTGCAAGGTTCCGGAGCTTTCTTCCAACGTATTCTATAATACCGATGAAGCAAGCTATTGGGCGGGAGCGATAAGCAAAGAGCAAGCCATAGCGAACGGCGGTGCAGTTGTAAGTTCAAGCCCTGTCAAGGACCTTGACGGAGGCGACTACACCCTCACCGATGCGCTGTGCCTAAGCAGCAATGTGGGCGACCCGCGCTGGAATCCCAACGCAGGAACTACAAGCACAGAAATTACCGTAAGCAGTGTGGATGAATTCTTGAATGCCCTTAATGCAGGCAAGACCGCCATCACCCTTAAATACGGTACTTATGATTTCCGTACTGCCGAAAACACTTCCGGAGACATAACACTTGCTTCCGGTATCACCATAGTGGGACAAAGCAAGGGAGCTTCCCATCCGGTAATACAAGGAGCTTTGCAACTTGACACCGGCATAAGCACTTTGGTGCTCAAGAATCTTTGCTTCGACGGAGATGGTGCCTTGGGAGTGGCTGTGAACATTAAAAGTGCAATAACGTCAGACAAGATACAAATTGACAATTGCGAGTTCAAGGGCTACACCAAGAGCGTTTATTACAATGGCTCCGGCAGTGCTTCTGCGATTGGCTCCATGAGCTTCAACAATCTGCTTGTGCACGACTTAGGCACAGGACAAGGCATGATTGACATACGCGGAGGAACCATAGGAGCCTTGATTGTAAGCAACTCCAGCTTTTATAACGGCGGAAGGGATTTTCTACGCTGCGACAAGGAAATAGCCTCGAGCATTGCCATAAAGAACAATACTTTTGCAAGCTGTTCGATAGATGCCGGCAACGGTCTGCTTTGGATACGAAGCTGCGCAGCTGATCCAAGCAAATATACGGTATCCGGCAATCTTTTCCTTAATCTGACAGGAAGCTCCAAATTAGCAAAAACAGGCGCTACGGTTCCTGTGATGAGCGCCAACTTCTTCTTCAATGTAGGAGAATCCTTCTTTACAGACGGAGTAAGCGCCATCAGCCAGGATGTAGCCACCGGAAACGGCGGAGCTATACTTGGTGCAGACCCCTGCACGGATTCGGCTAACTTCCAGCTTAGAGTTACAGACCCGGCAGTAAAGGCCGCCGGAGCCGGTGACCCGAGATGGCTGTAGAAACTGTAGTTGTAATCTTTTAAGAAAAGAGGGTGACTGATATACTTTTTGGGCACCCTCTTTACTTAATTGATAAAAAATGCCCGATTACCGGAAAAAATCACTTAATTGCCGTGAAAATCGATTAGCTGAACAAAAAAATCTACCCGAAAACAAAATAATATGAATCTGAAGAAAGGGAAACACAATATCTTAACTGCCATAATTCTGCCGGCACTCCTTACGGCATGCTTGACACTGCCCCTGCATGGTTGTAAGAAAAGCGCCCCGACGTCCGTAAGGCTTGTGGAGAGCGAAATGCTTAGATGTCCGGATGCCACCAAACTTGACTTTCTCAAAGGAAGACTGAAATGGAATTATACCACGGGCTTGGAACTCAAGAGTTTCTTGGATGTATTTGAGCGTTACGGAAACGATTCCATCTTCAATTATGTAGAAAAATGGTATGACACCATAATAGAGGAAGACGGAAGCATCAAGACTTACAAGCTCACCAACTTCTCCACCGACCATATCTGCCCCGGAAATTCCTTGTTTTTTCTTTATGATAAAACGGGAAAAGAGAAATACCGCATGGCGATGGATACTTTAAGAAAACAGATCTCATTGCAGCCGCGCACAGAACAAGGGGGTTTCTGGCATAAAAAAATATACCCTTATCAAATGTGGCTGGACGGCCTCTATATGGCCCAGCCCTTTTATGCGCAATATACCTCCCGTTATGAGCAGGACTCGGCCAAAGCAGACTGCTATGCAGATATAATGCAGCATTTCCTGATTGTGGCAAAATACACTTATGACCCCTCTACCCGTCTCTACCGCCACGCTTGGGACTCCTCGCACAATATGTTTTGGTGCGACCCCGCCACCGGGCAGTCCGAACATGCCTGGGGCAGAGCGCTCGGCTGGTATTGCATGGCCATTGTGGATACCATGCCCTTTATCCCCCAAGACACACCGGGTCGCGAGGACGTACTTGCAATACTCAGGGGCATTTACGAAACCCTGCCTGACTATGCCGACCCCGTTACCGGCATGTGGTATCAGGTTTTGGACCAACCCGGGCGTGAAGGCAATTATGTGGAAAGCACAGCCAGCGCAATGTTTGTATATGCCATGCTGAAGGGCATACGGCTAGGATATCTTCCGAAAAACCGGAATGAATATGCAATAAAATCTTATAAGGCGCTCCTCGATACTTTTGTAGAAGAAGACTCCGTAGGGCTTCTAAGCCTTACCAAGTGTTGTTCTGTTGCAGGCCTTGGCGGCAAAGGCAATCGCAGCGGAAGCTACGACTATTACATAAATGAGCCCATAGTCGACAATGACCCAAAAGGGATTGGTCCTATCATTTGGGCTTCTCTTGAATTTGAGAGATAATACTATTTTCATTATATTTGTTAAATATTTTTTCAAAATGAGTTTTATTAATCCTGATTTCATGCTTACCAACGACGCTGCCCGCGAACTTTATCACGACAGCGCCGAAAATATGCCTATAATTGACTATCACTGCCACCTTGTACCGCAGCAGATAGCTGAAAACATTCAATTCCGCGACATTACCCAGCTATGGTTGGTGGACGGCCACTATGGCGACCATTATAAATGGCGTCAAATGCGCGGCAACGGTGTGAGCGAAGAATACCTCACAGGAGGAAGCAAATCCAGTTGGGAAACCTTCGAAAAGTGGGCTGCCACAATGCCTTATCTCATGCGCAACCCTCTCTATCATTGGACTCAACTCGAACTCGCCCGAGTATTCGGCATCTATAAAATTCTCAAACCCGAAACAGCGCGCGAAATCTATGAGGAATGCAACGAAAAACTTGCCTCACCCGAATTCAGAGGCCAGGCTCTCATCCGTAAATTCGGCGTAGAAACAGTATGCACTACGGACGACCCCGCTGATGATTTGCGCTGGCACAAGATGATAGCCGAAAATCCTTTCGGCACAAAAGTCCTCCCTGCATGGAGACCCGACAAGGCCATGGCAATAGAAGACCCGCAAAGCTACAAATCCTATCTTGAAAAGCTTGGAGAGACGGCAGACCTCGAAATCCATTCCTACGGCGAGCTGATGGAGGCGTTACGCAAGCGTCATAAGTTCTTTGACTCTATGGGCTGCAAACTCTCCGACCACGGAATAGAAACATTCTATGCCTCCGACTATACCTATTCGGAAATAGAAAGAATTTTTGCAAATGTATTGAGCGGAAAGCAGCCGAATGCAGAAGAGCTCGACAAATTCCGCAGCGCTTTCCTGCACGATGCAGCCGTTATGGACGCCGAGGCGGGCTGGGCGCAGCAATTCCATGTGGGAGCCATTCGCAACAACAACTCAAAGATGTTCGGACTCATAGGTCCCGACACAGGCTATGATGCTATCCACGACCTGCCTGTTGCTGCCGCCGGCCACAAATTCTTGGATTCTCTCGCCCGCAAGGATAAACTTGCCAAAACCATACTTTACTGCCTTAATCCGAAAGACAACGAAGTGCTTGCCACAATGGCCTACACCTTCAATGATGGAACATGCCCCGGCAAAATGCAGTTCGGCGCCGCCTGGTGGTTCCTCGATCAAGAAGACGGAATGCGCAAGCAATTGAATGCGCTCAGTTCACTAGGACTCCTAAGCCGTTTTGTGGGCATGCTCACCGACTCACGCTCTTTCATAAGCTATCCCCGCCACGAATACTTCCGCCGTATTCTCTGCGATGTGCTCGGCAAGGAAATAGAAGACGGAAAACTCCCGCATAGTGAATTGCCTCAAATTCATACTATGGTAAAGGATATTTGTTATAACAACGCGAAAAACTATTTCAACTTTTAAAACATGCCTAAAGTAGTAACTTTTGGAGAAATAATGCTGCGGCTTTCCACGCCCGGATATCTCCGTTTCGATCAAGCCCGCAATTTTGAAGTTAATTTCGGGGGAGGAGAGGCCAATGTGGCCGTTTCCTTGGCAAATTATGGCATTGATGCCGAATTTGTCACACGCTTTCCCGAAAACGACATAGCCCGCGCCTGCGAAAAAGAATTGCATTTCTTTGGAGTGAAAACAAACCACTGCGTTTATGGAGGAGAAAGGTTGGGCATTTATTTTCTTGAAACCGGTGCTGTGGCCCGCTCGAGCAAAGTCGTTTACGACAGAGCGCACTCGGCTATCTCCGAGATAATCCCCGGGTCCATAGATTGGGACAAGGTTTTTGAGGGTGCCGATTGGTTTCACTGGACCGGCATAACTCCTGCTCTCAGCCAAAGTGCCGCGGATGTGTGTCTCGAAGCGATAAAGGCGGCAAACCGGCTTGGAGTTACAGTCAGTTGCGACCTCAACTACCGCAAGAATCTTTGGAAATACGGTAAGAAGGCAGGAGAAGTAATGCCTGCATTAGTAGAGGGATGCGATGTGATTTTAGGCAATGAGGAAGATGCAGAAAAAGTCTTCGGCATAAAGCCGATAGGTTTTGATGTTGAAAAAACGGAGGGAGAAATAGACCAAGGGCGCTTCAAGAGTGTTTGCGAACAGCTCATGGCCCGCTTCCCCCGTGCATCCAAGGTTATAATAAGCCTTAGGGGCAGCATAAACGCAAATCATAACACCTGGGGCGGAGTGCTGTGGAACGGCGAAAAGCTATTCCAAAGCCCGCGCTACGACATAACTCATATAGTAGACCGCGTAGGAGGAGGAGATTCCTTTATGGGAGGCCTCATATACGGCCTTTTGCATTACAAAGACGATCAAAAGGCGCTTAATTTCGCAGTTGCGGCATCATGCCTCAAGCATACAATCTCCGGAGACTTCAACAGAGTAACTGTAGCGGAAGTGGAAAGTCTTATGAGCGGCAACACCTCAGGACGCGTATCCCGTTAATTATGGCAAAATTCAGCAAATTAGAGGTCCTTCAGACCATTAAAGACAGCGGAATAGTTCCGGTGTTTTATCACAAAGACCCGAAAGTAACAGCGAATGTTGCACGTGCCTGCCACGAAGGAGGCATACGTGTATTCGAATTCACCAATAGGGGCGATTTCGCTCATGAGGTTTTTGCAGAACTTAACAAATATGCTCTTGCAGAGCTTCCCGACATGATAATAGGCGCAGGCTCGGTGGTGGATGCCGCCACGGCCGCACTATATATTCAGCTTGGCGCCAATTTTATAGTGGGTCCATGCTTCAATTCGGAGGTGGCCGTCATCTGCAATCGCAGGGGCATCCCATATGCGCCCGGCTGCGGCAGCATAACTGAAGTTGGCACAGCACAGCAGGCCGGTTGCGATTTGGTGAAGATTTTCCCCGGAGATGTGCTCGGACCCGCCTTTGTCAAAGCCCTGCTTGGCCCGATGCCATGGAGCAAGGTATTGATAACCGGCGGCGTAAAGCCTGACAAGGAAAATTTGGAGAGCTGGTTCAAGGCAGGTGCCTTTGCCGTAGGCATGGGAAGTAATCTTTTCCCAAAAGAAGCCATAAACTCCGAAAATTGGGCATCCATTACCGCCCTTTGCAAAGAATCTTTAACTATTATTAAAAATAATAAATAATGTCTACACAAAAAAAATTAATGTCTAATTGGCGTTGGTGGATTTGCGCATTACTCTTTTTTGCGACCACAATCAATTATCTCGACCGCCAGGTTCTTTCTCTTACCTATGAAGGCTTCATAAAACCGGAATTCGGTTGGACAGATGCCCACTATGGCACCATCACCTCCGCATTCTCCATATTATATGCAATCTTCTGCCTCTTTGCAGGGAAGTTTGTAGATTGGGTGGGTACTAAAAAAGGCTTCCTCATAGCAATAGGTGTATGGTCTGCTGGTGCCGTAATGCATGCCGGATGCGGCTGGGCAACGGTACATTTGGTAAAAGGAGCCGAATCAGTTGCCGCTCTCAAGGCAGGAGCCGTAGTAGGCGAAACCATGAGTATGGTGACGACAGTATCGGTGTGGCTGTTCCTTCTGTGCCGCGGTATACTTGCGCTTGGAGAGGCTGGTAACTTCCCTGCCGCCATCAAGGTGACAGCGGAATACTTCCCAAAGAAAGACCGCGCCTTCGCAACCTCCATTTTCAATGCAGGCGCCTCGGTAGGCGCTCTTGCTGCTCCCCTGCTGATTCCCCCGCTTGCCAAGCATCTCGGTTGGGAGTGGGCCTTTATAATAATAGGCGGCGTCGGCTTCATATGGATGTTCTTCTGGGTATTCATGTATGACAAGCCCGAAGAAAGCAAGCATGTGAATGCCGTAGAACTCGAGTATATACAGCAAGATGATGAGGAAGAAGCAAAAGAAAAGGCCGCCTTAGCTGCCAAGATGGAAAAAGAACCCAAGTTCAGCCTGCTTCAGTGCTTCAAGTTCAAGCAGACCTGGTCTTTCATAGTCGGCAAGTTCTTTACTGACGGCGTATGGTGGTTCTATCTCTTCTGGGCTCCGAGCTACTTTACCAACCAATTCGGCATACAAATGACGGAAGCCAAGGGGCAAGCGCTGATTTTCACCCTATATGCCATTGTAACGGTAGTTTCCATATTCGGAGGATATCTCCCCAAAGTTTTTGTAGAGAAAAAGGGTATGCATCCCTATCCGGGCCGCATGCGCGCTATGCTCATCTTCGCATTCTTCCCGCTGCTCGCTCTTTTAGCCCAGCCTATGGGTATTCAGTCCCCCTGGTGGCCCGCCATCCTTATAGGCCTTGCAGCCGCAGGGCATCAGGCTTGGAGCGCCAACCTCTTCAGCACTATCGGAGACATGTTCCCGAAGAGCACAGTCGCCACCGTAACAGGAATAGGCGCAATGGCCGGAGGTGTAGGCTCGATGATAATTCAAAAAGCAGCCGGTAATCTCTTTGCCCATGCAGAAACCGCAGGAGAAGCATTCAGATTCTTGGGATTCAGCGGCAAGCCCGCGGGATATTTCATTGTATTCTGCTTCTGCGGAATAGCGTACCTGCTTGCATGGAGCATTATGAAAGCTCTTGTTCCTAAATATAAACCTGTAATTGCTTAATATGTTTTCACTTAAAGGAAAAGTAGCCCTCGTAACGGGAGGAGCGCATGGAATTGGTATGACGATGGGCAAAGCCCTTGCCCATGCAGGGGCAAAACTTGCCTTCAACAGCCGTAATCAAGATAATGTACAAAAGGCGGAAGAGGAATTCCGCAAAATGGGCATAGTAGCCAAAGGCTATGTATGCGATGTTCGAAAAGAGGAAGAGGTGGTGCAAATGGTGGCTGCCATAGAAAAAGATTTAGGGGTAATAGATATATTGGTGAACAACGCCGGCATAATCAAGCGCATTCCCATGACGGAAATGAGCGTGGAAGATTGGCAGGAAGTGATAGAAACCGACCTCACAGCCCCTTTCATCTGCAGCAAGGCCGTAATACCCGGAATGATTAAGAAGGGACACGGAAAGATAATTAACATCTGCTCTATGATGAGCGAACTCGGAAGGGAAACCGTAAGCGCATATGCCGCCGCCAAGGGCGGGCTCAAAATGCTCACCCGCAATATTGCAAGCGAATACGGCGGCTTTAATATCCAATGCAACGGAATAGGCCCGGGGTATATAGCCACATCCCAGACCGCACCTCTCCGTGAACGTCAAAAGGATGGCTCGCGCCATCCCTTCGATAGTTTTATTGTGTCCAAAACACCGGCCGGCCGCTGGGGCAATACCGAAGACCTTGAAGGTCCTGTCGTATTTTTGGCCTCGGACGCCTCTGACTTTGTCAACGGCCACATCCTCTATGTAGATGGAGGAATTCTGGCCTACATAGGCAAACAGCCTTAATTGCTGATGCTCGCAACTGCAGTAGCAATGCTGCAGAGCTTGGTATCTACGGTGTCGGCGCGACTTGCAAGTACGCAGGGAGCGTTGACACCTACTAATATACCTGCCTGACGAACGCCCTTGCCGCAAAGCTTGGAATTGACCTTCCAGAATACATTTGCGCTTTCGATATTCGGGAAGAGCAGGCAGTCCGCATCTCCGGCCACAGGGCTGACCAGCTTTTTGATTGCAACGCTCTCAGGATCTATCGCAACGTCCAGCGCAAGAGGACCGTCTCCTATACAAGCTCTTATTTGACCGCGGTCGCACATTTTGCTGAGCATTGCCGCCTCCACTGACGAAGGAACGCTGTCAAGCATCTGCTCGGTTGCCGAAAGGAAGGCTATCTTCGGCTTGGCGATGCCGAAACTGCGGGCAACACCAAGCATGTAATTGGATATTTTTATTTTTGTGCGGAAGTCCGGAGCCGGAAGCACGGCCATATCGGTAAGGAATAAAAGCTTGTGATAATGCGGATTTTCAATGACACCCACATGGCTCAAAAGACCTTTCGGGGGTAGCAGACCGGTTTCTTTATTAAGAATTGCGCGCAGGAACTTATCGGTGCTGCAAAGGCCCTTCATAAGAACATCCCCCTCTCCGTCATGCACCATCTTAACTGCTTGAGTTACAGAATCGAGTTCTTCCGGATTATGCACAATGCTGAACTTGCTTACATCCATTCCATGCTTCAGGCAGACATCCTTTATAAGTTCTTCGTCGCCTACTAGAATGGCTTGCACAAAACCTTCCTCTACGGCCTTGTACGCTGCTTCTATTGAGTGTTCATCAACGCCCCAAGCAACTACGAGTTTTTTGCAGATTTTCTTTTCTCTCAATTCTGCAAAGAGATCATCGAAATTTCTAATCATATCCTTTGTTTTTTATTGTTTATTTGTCTATAGCGGAAACTATGTGCATTGTGTCGCGGGCAATCATAAGCTCCTCTTCCGTCGGGATGAGCGCAAGCTTTACCTTTGAATCCGGAGTGGAGAGTATTGCCTCTTCGCCGGAAGCCATATTGGCCTCGTAATCGATTTTTACTCCGAGATAGGTGAGATTTTCGCATATACGGCGGCGCAGGCGGGGATTGTGTTCGCCGATACCGGCTGTAAAGACTATGAGGTCCACCCCGTTCATGGCTGCCGTGTAGGCGCCTATTAATTTGATGATGTCATAGGTGAGCTTTTTGAGAACCAACTTAGCCCTTGCATCACCGGAATTCTCCAAATCATTCATTTCACGGGCATCAGAAGTTTTTCCGCTGAGGCCCATGAATCCGCTCTTTCTGTTCATTACGAAATTCATCTCATCAGGGGAAAGATTCTCTTTCTTCATCATATATGTAACTATACTGGGGTCGATGGAGCCGCAGCGGGTGCCCATAATCATGCCCTCAAGAGGAGTAAAGCCCATGGATGTGTCCACACTCTTGCCGTTGAGCACTGCGGTTACGGAAGAACCGCTTCCTATATGACAAGTGATTATTTTGGAATGCTCTATATTCAATCCTGCAAACTCAGCCCCTCTATAAGCCACATATTGATGAGATGTGCCGTGTGCGCCGTAGCGGCGGATATGGTACTTGCTATAATATTCATAAGGAAGAGCATATATATATGCATATTCCGGCATGGTTTGATGGAAGGCTGTGTCGAACACCACTACCTGGGGAACATCGGGAAGCTCTTTCTGACAGGCGCGGATGCCAAGCAGATTGGCAGGATTGTGCAAAGGTGCAAACTCGGCGCAAAATTCGATTTTTTCCAAAACATCATCGTTTACCAAAGCGCTGCCGCTGAAAAAGTCGGCGCCTTGAACTGCACGGTGCCCTACCGCATCGATGTCATCGAAACTCTTAAGCACTCCGTACGATGGATTCACAAGGTCTTCCAAAATAAGCTGCAGTCCCACCGTATGATTGGGAACCGGGAGAAATTTTTCAACAGGGTCCTTGCCTGTCGGCTTATAAGTATTGATGCCCTCGGGCAAACCTATTTTTTCCACCTGTCCTTTTGCAAGGATGTCATAAACGTTATCGCTCTTCATATCCATGAGTTTATACTTTATGGAGGAAGAGCCGCAATTGATTACTAAAATTATCATATATGAGATTTAAATCATGCAAATTTACTTTGTTTTTTTCGATATTAAAAGTTAATCGGCAGTTAAAACACTAATTTTTAATTTTTACCGCAGATAAAACCTACGGATTGTAATTCAGCAGGAATATCTTTACTCTGCCATGAGCAAAAATGAAAATATAATCCGGCTGTCGCTCCCCTTTTTGGCAGGACTGACAATAGCGGCATTTGCTCTTCAATGGTTAAGGCCCGGGCAAGGGCTGGCGCTTGGCGCAGCCGCGGGAGCGGGAGCAACGGCTGCGGCGGGAGCAACGGCTGCGGCGGGAGCAGTGGCTGCAGCGGGAGCAACGACTGAGGCGCCGATGCTGATATCTGCAATAGCCATGGCTGCCGTCATTGCCTGCATTATTGCCGGAGCCGCCAAGCAGGGACGCAGCAGCTTCACCATGGCGGCTCTCTTCTTTTTTCTCGGAGTCTTTTGCGCAGCGTCATCTGAAATCTTCCCCGAACAGGGCTTCTCCTTTTTTTCTCATTTTAATAAATCAAACATCCCTCTGAGCCGGAAAGCCCTGCAGGGATTATCAGCTCTAATAGAATCAATTCCATTTCGGGGCTCGGAAACAGGAGCCCTATTAAGGGCACTTTTAACCGGGCAGAAAGACCTGCTCGACCGCGACACCATAGACACCTTCAGAATTGCCGGAGCCGCACATATTTTAGCTTTAAGCGGCCTGCATATGGGAGTCATATATATGATACTGAATAAATTCCTCGGCATACTCGGGAATTCCATTTGGGCGGGCGCCGTAAGGTCGGTAAGCATAGTGCTGTTATCGGGCTTTTATGTGCTTATGACCGGCTCCTCCCCTTCCATAGTGCGCGCCTTCATATTCATTGTCTTAGGCGAGATTGCCCGGCACTTCAAAGGACGCAGGAAAACTCCTCTCTCGGTTTGGTGCACCGCCCTTCTGCTTCAACTCGCCATCAAACCCAAAGTAATAAACTCTGTAAGTTTTCAATTATCCTACCTTGCCATGTTAGGCATCTTCCTCCTATATCCATCTCTTAAGAATCTATATCCGGCTTCTACGGGCAGGGCCTCCCACCCCAACCCCATGCGCTTTATCTGGAATTCAATGGCCTTAAGCATCAGCTGCCAAGTGTTTACAGGACCTGTGGCATGGATTCATTTCCACAGCTTCCCTAAATACTTCCTGCTCGCCAACCTGCTCGCCCTGCCGCTAACCGAAGCGCTGATGATAGCAGCAGTGCCGTGCATTGCCTTGTCTTCAATAAAAATCTGCCCCCATTTTCTTATGGAGGCAGTTGATTATATTGCAAGCGGCCTTTTATGGGTGCTGCGCATTATTTCCAAGATTTAAAGCTATTCCTTTATGCAGCGAACCGAAGCCCTTAGTCCGTTGTCCAAGCCCTCTACAAAAAGGTCATTGGAGTCGACCCTTAAATAACGCACGAGAGAACGCTCTGCATCCACGGCATCCGAAGTCCAAAAAATGGCGCTTGCACCATAATCGTAAAAAGTGGAGATGCCTGCATGAAGAGAAAGGTAACCTAGCGGAAGAGCCGTGAAAAGACTTATATTGTTTAATTTTATGGATGAATTCTGATAAGGCCAAAGTTGTTCGCCGTTGAAATATACATCTCCCTTGAGGGCGCCTGCAACGCCTATGATTTTCTCACGTACGCTTCCACTTCCGGCAAGGGCGACGAAGTCGGCATCGCTTGGAAGTTTCCAGCCTTCAGGGCAGGCAGTTAGAGCCTCATCATGACTGTAATAACGACCGAAAATATCATTCATGGCCTCAGAGTCTTCATAGGGCCTTCCCATAGTACCGTTTGCGCTGTAAGCCAAGTTTTGAGCCATCCAGCTTTTGCCGCCTGCATTTGTTATATAATAGGTTTTGCCATCCCTGCCATCGGCAATGGTGGTTTTAAGGGCGCTGCCGAAAGGATGTTTGCTAAGCGAGCCTTTATCTCCGAGAGAAGAATTCACCACGGTGAAAAAGCTGTATTTGCTGATTCCGTAATAACCTGTTGCAAAAGCATGTACGCTGAGCCCGAAGGTACCGAGAGTGTCTTTTGAAATCACAAAGTCAAACTCCACCGGTCCTTCTTCATTCTCCCGACGCAAAGTATCGTAAACGGCTTTCAACGGATCGCGATAGCGATAACCCACGAGGGTGGAACCGTCCTCACGGTAAGCCCCGGAAACCGTTATATGAAAACTCTCCCCTTTTTTCACATAGGAGGGAAGGTCGGCGAATTTTACCTCACCCAAAAGTATCGGCTTGGTTTCTTCTTCCTCTTTTTTGCAGCCTGAGAGCACAATCGAGGCAAGACAAAATATTATGGAAATCGATTTAAGATTCATGATTGTTTAGTTCTTCGATTGCAAAGATACAAAGATTAAGCCAGTTTGAGAGAAAAATCAGCATAGTCGGTAGCCGCAGGCCTGTGGGTTATGCAAAGTATGGTTTTGCTTCCATGATATTCGCGCGCCAGACCTGCAAGCAAGTCTCTTTCGGTTTGGGCATCAAGGGCAGATGTGGCCTCATCCAAAATAAGGATGCCTCCCGGACGCAGCAGAGCCCGTGCAATTGCAATGCGCTGGGCCTGTCCCTCGCTGAGGCCTGCTCCGACTTCGGCGCAAAGCGTATCCAAGCCTTCAGGAAGTTCTTTCACAAAATCGGCTGAAGCTATCGAAAGCACTTTATAAAGTTCATCATCGGTAGCGTTAGGATTCGCCAAATGAAGGTTTTCGCGTATAGTTCCGCTCATAAGAGAATTCCCTTGTGGCACATACATAAAGTTGCAAAGGGTTCCGGCGCCTGAAGGAGTAGGAGGGTCGTAAAGAGTAACGCTGCCGGAATCGGGCTTGAGAAGATTCATTATCACCTTTACGAGAGTGCTTTTACCCATACCGGTAGAGCCGGTAATCGCTGTCATAGTGCCGGGCTTGAAATCGAAAGAGAGATTTTTAAACACAGGTTTCTTTGCATCCTCATAAGTGAAAGTAAGATTGTCGAGGCGTATGCCGGGAGCTCCAGGCAGATGAATTTCCGGCACGTTCTCTTCTTGAGCCTGCTCGGAAAGTTCCAGCAAACGGTCTTCGCTTGAAATGGCACGGATAAACCTGGGGATTTGCATGGTGATGTCAGCGATAGGCCTTTGAACCTGCCCTACGAGCTGAAGAAAGGCAGTCATCAAACCATAAGTAACAGTTCCATTGCTGAGGCCATAGACACTCCAGATGAATGCCGCGGCATAGCCCAACGAAAATCCTCCCTGCAATACAATGCGCGAAAAAGCCGAATAATTGAGCCTTGTGATGGTTTTGCCGCGAACCTCATCCTGTATATTGTCAAGCCGGTCAACTACATCATCGGTACTGCCCATGGCGCGCACTACAATGCGATGCTGTATGGTTTCCTGCATGTGAGCCTGCACCCTGCTGTCTCCGCTGCGGATTTCGTTTGTGAGCGAACGCATACGCCTGAAGAATAGGCGGCTGCCCAAAACCGCTACGGGCATAATAAAAATGAGTATCCAGCCAAGTTGCGGGGAGAGGGAAAAAAGAAAGATACTGGCCGCGATAAACTGACACACAGTCACAAGGAGATCAGGAAGCGAGACACATAAAAAATCCACCACCACCCTGATATCTTCTTCCAGGCGATTTATGGTATCGCCGCTATGAAAACGCTCCTTACCCTGCCAGATGCTGCGCATCACCCTCTCAAACACTTTGGAACGGGTATCATTTTGAGCATTCACCACTACAAAGCCTTCCCAATAACGGGAGACAGTGCGAAGAAGTATCAAAATGAGCAGGATGCCCGCAAAAAGGATTACTCCCTTTAACAAAGACCCTGAGAATTCGCCTGTGGCTATATCTACAACCCTTTTGCTGCTCCACACAAAAGACAAAGAAGCAGCCACCTGCAACAGACCCAAAAAGGCGCTCAGGGCCACTCTCCAACGCAGTGGACGCAGGGTTGCAAACAAGCCCCGCAAACATTCTCTGAAAGGCCTCATTCTTCCACCAAACCTATTTCAATCCACTTGTTAACTATAGCAAGAGCATCTTTGGATGCAGTCGCTTCATCCACATCATATTCCTCTAACAGGAGGGCGGTAAGGTCTTCCACGCTGAATTCCCTGCCCTCAACCGACCTCCATAAATAAGCGGCAGTTGAGTTTAGAGAAATCATCTTATTGAAATTCACTTGCGCAGGACCTTCTCCCGTAATGATAAATTCATCGCCCAAAGGGCGCAATACAAAACCTTCGATTATTTTCATGGTGTTATCCTTTTAATTCTTCTATAAAATGCTAAATAATATCTCCTGACAATTGCAGGAATGCCCATCCATCTCTGCCAACGGCGCATCTGCATGGGAGACTGCGGATCAGTAGCCGAACCATCCATATGCTGCACTTCCTTTACCTTACCGGCCACCTTTTTCAAAGGGCAGATTTCTTGCCCACGGTAATTGCCGTCGCCTTTGAGAATCACTTTTCCATCATTTACCTCCAACACTCTATGCAGCACATACTTGTCCGGAGCGACCTCTGCAAGAGCTATATCCCCCCGTTTCAAGTCTTCAGGCTTTACCAGCAGTACACTGTCTTTCTTCCCCTCTATAAACGGCAGCATACTCAGTCCCTTAGTCATAATCACCACGGAATGCCCCTCTTTTATGAGGTCTCGCACCGAGCCTAACATGATTTCGTTCGGAATGCTTATACGAGTGGTCTTCATAGGGCAAGGAGTTCTGAAGAAGAAACCTTTGCAGCTTCTTCGTCCGGCCGGCATTCGAGGGTATAGCAAGGCACTTTGGTGGCTATTTTTTCAAAAGTGGAATGCAAGCCGTCCGCCATTATGCGATTGTTTTTAAGCCCCGAACTGGAAGAATAGAGCAGCGCATAGGATTCAAAAAGGTTCTTGCGTATTATATTATTATCGGGACTGCGTTTTATTTCCACAAAAGCGCCGGCAGGATAATGTTCATTTTTGTAGCAAGGGGTTTTCCCGCTCCAAGGAGAGCCGTAGACTACTACATTACCGTCTTCATGCACCCTTACTATGGGATTGTCATCGTTCAGCAAATGACTGCCAGGGATATGCTTCAGCCATAATTTGCTGTGCGTGCTCTTGCCCGTACCGCTCTTTGCCATCCATAAAAAGGCCTTGCCGCCGTTTACAATCACCGATGCATGTACCTCCAGTGTGTCCATGGAAGAGGTACGGAAGGCATACATGAGCATAGCGGCATTGTTAAGCGCAAACAAGGCATCCTGAGTGTTGGTAATCATCAATTGCGCCTTGGTAAAATCCTTGTTTGAAAGAGCTTTACCGCAAATCGGTCGGCCGCTGTACGGAGCCATTTCGAAAGCCCAGCTTTCTTCATCGGCGTAAAGCCTTATTACCGGCTCCCCAGGCTCTTCATTCCCGACATAAACCTCGTTTGCAGGTAGCTCAGGTAGACTCCCCACTATCTCCAATTCAAATATGGGATTATCATCCCCGCTTATCTCGAAAGGCGCATATTGTTTCAGCTGCTTCCAAAGGGAATGCCCATTTGGAATAGAGAAACTGAACACATGGCCTGCTACTTTGAAAGATTTTCGCATAGAATACAAATGTAGCGATTTTTCCTTATATTTGCATAATATGGTAAAACTCGATTACAATACAGAGAGGGAAAAACTCTCCATGCCCGAATACGGCCGCAACGTATTCAAGATGGTAGAATACCTCAAAACCATACCGGACAAAGAAAAGCGCAACGAGCAGGCAAAAGCCGTAGTGAAAACTATGGAAATGCTCAATCCGCAGGTTCGCGTCCAAGAAAACTGGGAACACAAACTGTGGGACCATCTATATATGATAGCGGGATACGATCTCGACATCGACTCCCCCTACCCGTCTCCTTTAAAAGAAGATTTTGAAACCAAGCCGGTACCCATTCCCATGAAAGGGAGTCCCATAAAAGCAATGCATTACGGGCGCAATATCGAACGCATAATCGACCTTATTTGCGAACAGGAAGAGGGCGAGACCAAAAACCTGTTGATCCGCAACTTGGCGCTGTATATGCGCACGCAATATCTTATATGGAATAAAGATTCCGTGGCCGATGAAACCATTTTTGCCGATATAGAAGATATGTCAGAGGGCAGAATACGCGTTCCCGAGGGCATGGAACTCGGCAAAGTGGCACAGGATGCCAACTTTTCGCGTCCCGGCTTGGGCAGTCTGCATCCGGGCGGAGGTAAAGGTCAGGGCCGTAAATACAGAAGCAAGAAGAATAAGAACAACAGATGAGAAAATTCTGGGAAAATCTGGCATTCTGGCGTCAATGGGACGACAAGGAGCGAGCCGTAGCTGCAAGATTAATAGGACTTTTCGTGGCTGCGCTTGCTGTTTTTGTGCTGATTTCCACAATTTCTTATCTCTTCCATTGGAAGGAGGACATGAGCCTGCTGCACAATACTTCCATGATGGACAGCGATGTGCCTGTAAGCAATGCGGCGGGTAAGCTCGGTTATAAAACCGGACGGTTAATGGTGTACAATCTCTTCGGGCTTGGCAGTTTTGCTCTGCTTTTCATTCTCGGAGCCATAAGCGCCAAACTCCTCGTCGGTCGCAGCTGGCCTTATTCTCTTATCAAAACCACCCTTATAGCTCTCTTCGGTGCCTTTGTGGCATCTGTGCTGCTGGCCTATGCGGGAGAACTTGCAGGCTTGGACAACGCTTTTGGCGGAGGACTCGGAGGCCTGTGCGGAAAACAAGTCATTGCATGGAGCTACAATCTCTTCAAACCCGTAGTAACGGGCATTTTAGTATTGCTGCTCGTCACGGTCTATTTATTTTTCTCATCTAAAACTTTCACCTCATGGGTATATAATTTAGGCGCTTCCAAGAAAAAGAAAGCTTCTTCCGAATATCAAAGGGAAGAGACGGATGAAGAGTCTGCCAAGCTTGAGTCTGAAAAAGAAGATGGGAAAAAGAAGAGGGAAAAGAGGTCCTTATTCCGAAGAAAACCTGCCGGGAAAGAAGACGATGAATTGGATGCTGAAGAAAGCGAAACCGGTGATATAGAAATTGAGGTGGTTAAAGATGATACTTTAGATGCTGAGATAAAAGAACTGGAACCGATAAACAATCGTTTAGACCCGCCTGATGGGCTTCCGAATTATAAGTTCCCGAGCATCGACCTTTTGGACAACCACTCCTCGGGCAAGCGCGAGGTTTCCGACCAAGAGCTCGGCCGCAACAATAATAAAATCCGCGCGGCTCTTCTGACCTACGGCATAGAAGTTACCGATGTAAAAGCCATAATAGGCCCTACGGTAACGCTTTACAAAGTGATTCCCGCCCCGGGGGTAAAAATTTCCAATATTAAAAAACTGCACGAAGACATAGCTCTCAGCCTTAAAGCCAGGGGCGTCAGGGTGGTTAATCTGCCGGATTGCGTAGGAATCGAGGTTGCAAATGACACCCCCAGCATAGTGTCTCTCAAAAGCCTTCTAAACAGCACAAATTTCCGTGATTCCAATTACGAAATGCCTGTTGCAATCGGTTATACCATCACTCAAGAAGTAAAGGTGTTCGACCTTGCAGATTCTCCGCATCTGCTGATTGCGGGCGCCACCAAGCAGGGCAAGAGCGTATGCCTCAATGTAATAATATCCTCACTCCTATATAGAAAACATCCCTCAGAACTCAAATTCGTCTTCATCGATCCCAAAATGGTGGAATTCAGCGCCTACAACAGGCTTCTCTACCATTATTTAGCTGTTCTGCCAAATGCAGAAGGCGAGGAAGAAGAAAAGAAGAAAGCGATAGTGAAAACTCTCGAAGACGCTGAGCAGAGGCTCAGCAGCCTGTGCACGGAAATGGACGAGCGCTACAAACTCCTAAGTGAGGCGGGAGTAAACAAAATCACTTCCTACAACGAAAAATACAAGGCCCGCAAACTTCGTCCCGACCAAGGCCACAGGTTCCTTCCCTACATCGTTACCATTGTGGATGAATACGCTGATCTTACCATGACAATAGGCTCATCTCCGGAGAAGCGCAAAGCGTCCAAGAGCATCACCAACAGCATAGTGCGTCTGGCTCAAAAAGGACGGGCCGCCGGCATACATGTTATTCTTGCCACCCAGCGGCCGTCAGTAGATGTGATTTCGGGCATAATAAAGAGCAATTTTCCTATGCGCATAGCCTTTAGGGTGGCCTCCAGGATAGATTCTCAGACCATTTTGGATTCACCTGGAGCAGAAAAACTGATAGGCAAGGGAGATATGCTTTGGAGCGCAGGAATCGACAATGAGCGTATACAATGCGGATTTGTAAGCGGCAAGGAAATAGAAACCATAACAAAATTCATCGGCGAACAGAGCGGCTATAAAAAGAGCTACAATACCCCGTATTATCTGCCGGAAGCAACAGAGTCAGGCAAGAGCGGAGAATTCGGTGACGTCGGCGAGAGGGATGAGCGCTTTATGGAAGCAGCTCAAATGGTAGTTACGACCCAAAGGGGCAGCACCTCCGATCTCCAGCGCCGCTTGGGCATGGGCTATGCCAGGGCCGGCCGTGTGATGGACCAATTGGAAAAGGCGGGGATAGTAGGTCCGCAAGATGGCAGCAGACCCCGCAGTGTTCTTATATCCAAACTAGAAGACTTGGAAACCCTTTTGGAAAACCTCGAATGAAAAGAATTCTTGCCTTAGCGGTTTCGGCGCTTGCATTTGCAGCCCCCTCAATGGCTCAGAATTCCATTAATGATGTCATTGCTTTATTAAAGGGAGACAATGCAATAACCTGCAATTATAGTTATGCCCTTAAGGGGGATTTTCCATTGAAAAGCAGCGGCAACGCCTTATTGCATAAACATAAATATTACCTGAACGAAAACGGACTCGAAACCTATTGCGACGGAAGCACCGTCTGGACTGTAGACAGAAAGGCAAAAGAAGTGCTGGTGTCAAAGTCGGAGGGCTCTATAGTGTCGCGTTTGGAGGATTTTGAGGATATCACTATTTCCCGTTATACCGGTAAAACCCTCTCTTGCACTCTTAAGAATGAGGCTCAGGGCATAAATATCGACTTCAGTGCAGAAAACATAAGCATAAGCCGGGCTCCTGAAGACTCTTCCGCCTTCATCTTCGACACCTCCCAATTAGGCTCCGACTGGATAATCACAGATCTACGATAATGACAGAATTCCTCAGGCAGATTGCAAGGCATTATTATACAGAGGGCTCCATGAGAAAGCTCTGTTTTGTCTTCCCCAACAAAAGAGCGCTTAGCTTTTTCAAGAAATATCTAAGTGAAGAGGTCGCCAGGGCAGGACGCACCACCATGGCTCCGGAGTGCCTTACAATGAGCAGTCTCTTCTACCGCCTCACCGAAGGGCACGAAGCCGACTCTATACAACAGCTGCTCGTTCTTTACGACTGCTACCGAAAATTGAATCCCGAAGCAGAGCCCCTCGATGACTTTATTTATTGGGGCAGTGTAATGCTTTCGGACTTTAATGATGTGGATAAATATCTTGCCGACCCGGAAAAGCTCTGGAAGAATGTAGAGGAATTCAAAAGCATGCAAGACTTGTCTTTCCTAAACGAAGAGCAGCAGAAAGCCATAAACGAATTTTTAGGTCACTTCCGTCAGGACGGCCCCATAAAGCAGAAATTTCTGCAGATTTGGAATCTCCTTCTTCCCCTATATAACAGCTATAACGATGTCCTTCGCGAAAAAGGAATATCCTACGAGGGCCGGATTTACCGCACTCTTGCAAAAGAGCTTGAGAGCGAAAGTGTTGTGGATATTCTGGACCGCTGTTTTGAGCCCGGCACCAAATTCGTATTTGTAGGTCTCAACGCCCTTAATGAATGTGAAAAGGCCCTGCTTTTAAAGATGAAGAAGGCGCAGACAGCAGAGTTCTGCTGGGATTTCTCTTCTGCCGAAATAAAAGACCCCGAAAACAAGTCTGCTTTCTTTATGGCAGAAAACATTAAGATGTTCGGTCAGGCTTTTGAAATTGACCCTGAGGGTTTGCAGAGACCGGAAATCAATGTTCTGAGCGTGCCTTCCGCCATAGGTCAGACCAAGCTGCTGCCAAAAATCCTGGAAAAACTCGGTCCTCTCCACGATATTCACACAGCGATTGTGCTGCCAGATGAAGGCCTGCTGGTGAATGTTCTGAACAGTATTCCCTCCGAAATAAAGGAAATAAACGTAACCATGGGCTACCCTATGAGCGGCAGCGAATGGATGGGGCTGTTGAGTTTGATTGGAGATTTGCAGGGATCTCTTCGCGAAGATGATTCCGGAATATCTTTCTATCATAGACAGGTGTGGGCCATATTCTCCAATGGGGTTTTCCGCAGCGCCATTACAAAGGAGGAAGCGGCTCTGACGGAAAAAATAAAAAAGGATGCAAAATATTATATTCCCGCTAAGGAATTCGCCTCCGGGGGGCTTTTAGAGGCCATTTTCCTCAAGGCGGAAGACAACGCAAAATATCTGAAAGAAATAATACTCAAAATAGCCCACACGATTCGAGGCCGCACCGATATGAGTATGGAGCTGGAATTTGCAATGTACAGCTACAAGTCGCTCACACGCTTGCAGGAACTGAATCCTCCGGTAGAAAATAAAACCTGGTGGAGACTGTTGATGCAATTGCTCTCTGCCGAAGCCGTGCCTTTTCAAGGAGAGCCGCTCAAGGGCATGCAGATAATGGGACCGCTCGAAACACGCGCATTGGACTTCGAATCCCTTGTCATACTCTCTTGTAATGAAGGAATGTACCCCCGCCGTTCGGTAGCGCCTTCTTTCATCCCTGCAGAACTCCGCAAAGGCTTCGGCCTGCCCACCTACGAATATCAGGATGCCATCTGGGCCTATTATTTCTACCGCTCCATACAGCGCGCTAAAAAGATATGGTTGCTCTTTGACTCGCGCACCGAGGTCAGCCGCTCCGGCGAAGAAAGCCGCTATATAAAACAGTTGGAAATGCTTTACAGCTTTGAGTTGAAGCGCTATGTTGCATCTTCCCTGATAAAGGGCTTGGATATTCCCGACAGTATAGAAAAGACGGAAGAAGACATTGCCTTGCTCTCCTCCCCCGACTTCACCCTAAGCGCCTCTTCCATAAGAAATTACTTGGATTGTCAAGCAAAATTTTATTTTCATAAAATAAAAGGGCTCAAAGAGCCTCAAGAAGTGGATGAAGCCCTGGATGCGGGAATGATTGGAAATGTGCTTCACTTGACGATGCAGGCCTTATATTCCACCAATCCTGATGAGCCGGACAAAGAAAAGCTTATAGCGCTTCCGAAAATCAATCGCGCCTATTTGGAGGGGCTGATTAAAGATAAAGACAAATTGAATGCACGGGTGGAAGAGCGTATTAAACAAGCGCTTAACAACGCACCTGAAGTCAGCGGCCGCAATTTGGTATATAAAGAAATCATCTGCAGTTATGTGTTGCAAATCCTCAAAAGAGACCTTGAGCTGCTTAAAGCCAAAGGGCTTGATTACTTTACCATAATAGGCTTGGAGAAATTTAGGGATGCTGAAATAGGAGACTTCCGTTTTGTGGGACTTATTGACAGAATTGACAGCTTTGAGCCCGGCACCATAAGGGTGGTTGACTATAAAACCGGACGAGTGGAAGAGGAAGAGATGGAGATAAATTATGATAAGGCGGATGACATAATCAATAAGCTTTTTAAAGAAGACATAGATAAACGCCCCGGCATAATCCTTCAATTATATGTTTATAATAAGCTCATGGAAAGAGAGGCTGAGGGCATAGTGCTGCAAAACAGCATTTATCAAACCCGAAGGCTCTTTGTGGAAGAAATAAAAAGTTCGGAGGTTTCTAAAAAATTCTGCGATACCTTGGAAGAAAGACTATTGGAAACGCTGAAGGATTTGAAAGATATTTCAAAGCCTTGGCGGCGCACTCAAAGATTGGAAACCTGCGCACATTGCGAATTTAAAAACATTTGCGGAAGATGATGAAGGTATACAAAGCTTCGGCGGGCTCCGGTAAAACCTACACTCTCGCCCACACATATATAGACCTCCTTAAAGATGAGCTTTCCTATCGTCATATCCTTGCGGTGACCTTTACCAATAAGGCAACTGCAGAAATGAAGGAGCGCATACTTGAGTATTTGGCAAAAGACCCCGCCAAAAGAAATCAGCTTACCAAAATCCTGCACGACTACAGCGCATTTTCCATAAGCACCATAGACAAGTTCTTCCAACAGGCGCTCAAGGCTTTTGCGAGGGAAATAGGGCAGGTGGCCGATTATCAGGTGGAACTTGAGCGTGACACTCTTATTAATGAGGCAATGGACCGTATTCTCGATTCGCTTACCGGTGAAGATTCACAGAAAGATATTCTCGAGTGGATCAGACAGAACGTAAGCGCTGATTTGGAAAAGGGCGAATACCCCAATATCGAAAACAGCCTGCACGTAATGGGCGTTCGCCTGAAAAACGACGAGCGAAGGCAGCTGCGGGAGCGATACGGAGTTGGAGATGAGGAGTTTTCGAGAGAGAGGCTCAATACCGTGAGGAAAAATTGCAGGAAAATCATCAAAGACTTTGCTGCTGAAGTAAAAGCCGAAGCCCTTGAATTACCGGTATACGACAATAAGCATGCATACTCGCAACGCGAAGCCTATTGCAAAGTTGTTTGGCACAAGCCTATAGAGGCTCCGGCAAAATCTTTGGCAGATGCAGCGGCAGGCACAGCATTCATGGATCTGTTCGGAGAAAAATACAGGATTTACCGCACTGCCCTTTTAGTTGAAAAGCAAATCTTCACCCTTGGCCTTGCGCGCGAATTCTTTGCTCAATTCGAAGCCCTTGTCAGAGAAAAGAATGTGCTTTGCCTCGATGACTCAAACACCCTCTTGAAGCGTATTATCTCCGGCAGCGATGCCCCCTTTGTATATGAAAAATTGGGCGTGCGCTACGAACATTTCTTATTGGACGAGTTCCAGGACACCTCAAATATACAATGGGAAAACTTTTTACCCCTGCTCAAAGAAAGCGACAGCAAGGGAAAAGAGTCGCTGATAGTAGGCGATGTCAAGCAAAGCATCTACCGCTGGAGAGATTCCGACTGGAAGCTTTTGAGCGAAAAGGTGGAAGAGGAATTCCCTGATGCAAAAGTTGAGACCAAGCAGGACAATTACCGCAGCTGCAAAGAAGTAGTGGATTTCAATAACGGCTTCTTCGAGTTTGCGGCTGAGCAGTTGGGTCTTGGGACACTTTATTCCGATGTGAAGCAAAATGTTAAGAGCAAAGATGAGCAGGGCGGCTGTGTTCAGGTATCTTTCTGCGACAAGGATGATGAGATTGAAAGGGTGGTGGATTCAATCGAAAAGGCTCTTGCCGCAAATGCGCGTTATTCCGACATAGCCGTACTCGTACGCAATAATGCCGACGGCTCTGCAATAGCAGAAGAGCTTATAGAATGCGGATATCCGGTGGTGTCGAACGATTCTCTAAAAGTAGACGCATCCTTTATAGTCCGCCGCTTGGTTAGTCTTCTCAGCTGCATAGAGAATCCCTCTGACGAAATCAACAAATTTATCGTAAAGGATACAAAAGTAAATATCCCAAGCAATTATCACTCTCTCACCGACCTTTGCGAAGAGCTGCTGAGGCAAATGCAAATCCTTTATCCGGAAGCCTTTAAAAACGAAACCTTCTTCATCCAAAGCTTTATGGACGAGCTGCGCGAACGACAGGCCGATGCCGGCGGCGGCAATCTCCGCTACTTCCTCGAAAAGTGGAAAGAAAAAGAACGCTCTATAAACTCTCCGGAAAACTCCAATGCTATAAACATCCTCACTATACATAAAGCCAAGGGCTTGGAATTCCCCTATCTAATCTTCCCCTTTGCCGAAAAGGTGAATATTTACAAACCATCTGAGAAATGGTGCTGGTTAGATGCAAGTAATTCACCTTTCGATTCTGCGGTTTCTGGAATATATTCGGTAAACCTCAGCGAAAAAAGCCGCGACACCCTTTTTGCAGAAGCCTATGATGAAGAGCGCAAGATGCAATTAGTGGATAATTTAAACCTTTTTTATGTGGCTCTCACCCGCGCAAAATGCTGTTTACATATAATCGCCGCCAATCCGGCGAAAAGCAGAATAAAAGAAGGAAAAGTGATAGAGTACAAAAACCTGTCGGACATTCTCTATAATTTCTGCGGAGGATTCAGCGAAAAAAGTTATGGAAGCATGTATGATTTTTCCCGTCTTGAGCGCAAGGAGGGTAAGGGAGAGGAAAATTTTGATGCTGAATATGTAAGTATAGATTTGGCCGGAAGGCTTAAAGCCTCTGAAGATGCTTTGGATTTCTTCGGAGAAGACGGAGTCAGCGTAAAAGAGGATTCTCCGCGCCGTAGCGGAGTGGTGCTGCACGACATTATGGCAGATGTAAAAAGCCTGTCCGATCTTGAAGGGGCAATAAAAAAGGCCTTGCTTGATGGACGGCTGGACTCTGTGCAGGCACAAGATGCACAGGCGCTTTTGTCCGAGAGAATCCGTTCACGGGAAGAATTCTTCGATGGCAGCGGCTATAATGAGGTCCCGATTTTCGACTCGCACGGCAATGAATACCGCCCCGATAAAGTTGTGATAAGCGGCAGGAAAGCAAAAATTATAGATTATAAATTCGGGGCTCCGGATAAAAAATATGAGGCGCAGGTGCGCACTTACATGCGTTTGTACCGCGAAATGGGCTATGAAGAAGTAGAAGGGTACCTCTGGTATGTGATGCCCGACACGCTTGTTTCCGTGCAATAATCCGCAGAATTATGTAAATTTGCACATTTGCAACATCTTTACGCATTTGAATGGGAAATGACGATTTTTCACGCTTGGAACTGAGTCTGCCTGCGGCACGGGCAAACTACAGATATTTCCGTTCGTTGATGGAGCCCGAAACCAAATTGCTGGTTCTGGTGAAAGCCAATGCGTACGGGCATGGAGCCGTGGAATTTGCCGGGATGATGCAACTGGCCGGAGCTGATTATCTGGCTGTCGCACTGCCGATTGAAGGCATGGAACTACGCAAGGAAGGTGTTTCCATGCCGATTATGGTGCTCACTTCGGGAACGGACTTCTTCGAAGAGATAATATCTTACCGAATGGAGCCTTCCATCCCCAACCTATCTACATTAAAAGCTTTGGTGGAGGTGCTTAAAGCCAAGGACTTGCAGGGCTTTCCCATACATATAAAATTAGATACCGGCATGCACCGCTTGGGCTTTATGAGCAGCGAACTGCCGGAACTTTTCGAATATCTGAATGGCTGCCCCTATGTGAGCGTGCTTTCCTGCTTCTCGCATCTTGCAGCTGCCGAAGACCCCGAACAGGATGAATTTACGCTCGGGCAAATAAAGATGTTCATTCAAAACGCCACCGCTTTAGATAATGCTTTGGGATACAAGACCATGTGGCATATCCTCAACAGCGCCGGCATAGAGCGTTTTCCGCAATATCAATTCGATATGGTCCGCTTGGGCATAGGTATTTATGGAATATCCTCCCGACCGTCAGCGCATCTTGAACCGGTTGCATCTTTCAAAGTCAAAGTGCTGCAAATCAAGCAGTTGCTTCCTTCAGACGGCACAATAGGTTACGGGCGCTTGGGACTTCCCTCAACTAATGGCACGACGATTGCTACTATCCCCTGCGGCTATGCTGACGGAATCAACCGCCATTTGGGCAAAGGGAAAGTCAGCTTTTGCGTAAACGGGCACCGCGCCCCTACAATAGGCAATATTTGTATGGATATGTGTATGCTCGATGTTACAGGAATCGACTGCAAAGTGGGAGATACTGTTACAATCTTCGGGAAGGAACCCAAAGTAACGGAATTGGCTGACATCTTGGGCACAATTCCTTACGAAATATTTACATCTATACCGCGCCGCATAGAGCGGATAGTGGTAAGAGACTAATAATTTTATTGTGATATGATTATTTACTTTATAGTATTCGGAGTGATGCTGCTTTCTTTCATTATCCAGAAAGTGCTCACCAGTCGTTTCGAAAAATATTCCAAAATCGGCATTTTGCTGAGCGGAGCCGAGATTGCCGAACGTATGATGAAGGACAATGACATTGACGACGTCAAGATAACGGCTGTAAACGGTCAGCTTACAGACCATTACAACCCGCAAGACCGCAGTATCAATCTGTCTCAGAGCGTGTTCGACCAACGCAACATCGCTGCTGCGGCAATTGCCGCACACGAAACCGGCCACTGCATCCAGCATGCTCAAGGCTACGGACCTCTGAAACTCCGTACCGCCCTTGTTCCGGTGGTAAGTTTTGCCAACAAGACAGTATCGTGGGTGCTGTTGCTGGGCGTTCTGCTCATAGAAACAATGCCTATGCTTCTTGATATCGGCATTGCTCTCTTTGCAATCACCACATTTTTCAGTATCGTTACACTACCGGTGGAGATAAATGCCAGCAGAAGGGCCATCGCCTGGCTGGAACAAAGCGGCATTGCCACTTACGAGACTCTTCCGATGGCAAAGGATGCCCTCAAATGGGCGGCATATACTTATGTGATTGCTGCTTTAGGCTCGCTGGCAATGCTGTTCTATTATATTTCCCTTGCGAACAACAGGCGCTACTAATCTGCACCGCCTGGTCCTACGCCGTCCCACAGCTCTTCTAGGGTACGGCTTTTAGTATATAGCTAAAATGGCGGCTACAGCGTTTCTACACTGTCCCATAGCTCCTCCAAAATTCGGCGCTCTTTTTTAGTGGGTCTGCCGCTGCCTTTATCGCGGCGCACAAAAAATGTTTCTGTCGGAGCATGGAGTTTGGCGAGTTCGCTTTCGGGAGTTATGTTTTCGACATAATTGCTTACCAAGGCAGCTCCAACACGATTATTCAGCCCTAACTTAACTCGATAACTGAGTTGGGCGGGGCCTTTGCGGACAGTTATTTCATCTCCGGGCTTGACAAGTTTCGAAGGCTTGGCATTATTGCCGTTGACTTGAACTTTATTCCCCTGACAAGCCTCTGCGGCTTCGGATCTGGTTTTAAATACCCGTATGCACCACAGATATTTATCTATTCTCTGGTCCATGAGAACTTAAAGAGTCTTCAAGAATAAATTTTCCTTAACTTCTTCCAATTTTTCGGGACAAACCTTTTTAAGGATTTCAAATGCAAAAGAAAGTGCATGGCCCGGACTGCGTCCTGTAATAATGCGTCCGCTGGTAATGGCGGCGCGAGGCTCGAAAACAGCTCCGGCCTCGGTGAGTTTATGCTCAAAACCATCGTAACAGGTAACCGTGGCCCCTTTTATGCCTTTGAGTTGGCTTAATACAAGGCCTGGAGCCGCACAAATGGCTGCAACGGTGCCTCCGGCATCGTAATGGTCTTGCATGAGCTTGATTAAAGCCTTGTTCTCTCCAAGTTTTTTTGACCCGGGCATGCCCCCCGGAAAGATGAGAACATCCTTTTCCGTCGTACCGCTATGGTCTGCGTCTGCCAAGAAGGGCAGGCAATCATCTACACTGATGGTAACTTTATGGGAGGAAGATACGAATGGTTCTTCCTGTACGCCAATCAATTCGCAGCGCAAAGCGGCTCTGCGAAGTATGTCATTGGTAGCGAGGGCCTCTATGTCCTCAAAACCATCTGCCAAAAAAATGTAAATTCCTTTCATTTGATAAAAAGCGTTATCTTAGCGCTATAAAGATATAAAAAATAATGGAAGAAGAAAAGCAGCTGTATCCTTTCAGGCTCATCTCTATCGAAGATGAATTCCAATGGGGAAAAGAAATCTGGCGGCTTGCCGACCTCGGTTGGAGAGACACCCCCGTACGTGACGGTTGGCTGGCAGGAAACAGTATGGGCGAGATAATGGAAACCTACCTCGACCGCATAGTGGGAGACGATGTTTTCGACAGCTTCGGGCAGCAATTCCCCTTTCAAATCAAAAGCCTTGGCGTTAACGGAAAGATGCCGCTCATGGTAAGTCCCGATGATGAAATTGCCCGTCAGCGCTATGACTCCCTCGGCAAAGAAAAGCTTTGGTATGTTTGCAAAGCTGAGAGCGGAACGCGCCTTTTGCTGGGACTTAGAAAATATGTGGAAACTGCCGATTTTATCGATGCCTGTATTTCAGGAGAAGTTGATGCCCTTATGAATTCCGCAAGTATAAAGGCCGGAGATTATTTCCATATCCCCACCGGCATTCCCCATTGTATTATGGGAAAGGCGGAAATATTGGAGATAAGCGAATCCAGCGCCCTCGACTTCCGTTTGTGCAGTTGGGGCGAGCCTATGCCCGAAAATGATACAGGTCTTTCGCTCGGTCTTGTGGATGCGCTCGATTTTATAGACCGTGATAAATTCCCCGCCGAGAAACTGATGGGTTTCAGCTTGGAAGACAGGCGCGAAAAGGGCCCTGCGAATGTACTGCGCCTGCTTTCTCTCCCGCAATTTTCTTCCAAGCTGATAACTTTGGATGATGCTCTTCACATTTCTGCAAGTGGCAGCAACGAGTCCTGCGTGGCGTACAGCTGCATTAAAGGCGAGTTTACGCTTCAACTCCCAAAGGTAGATGACGAAAAAATCGATTATTTGCCTATAAAGGCCGGAGAAACCGTGCTGGTCCCCGCCGAAGTGGATGAATTCTATCTGCTTCCCCGCTCCTCCGGAACCACGCTCATCGAAACCCTCGTCGAGCTCCACACCGAGCCCGATACATACCTCGATTCCGAATCCGATTCCCACCCCCATTCGCACTCGCACTCCTTCTCCTGCTCCGACTGCTAAAAATCTTATCGCTGGTTTTGGTTGACTTTTTTTTGACTTCATGATAAAGCAAAAAAGGCCTAAAGTGTCGTAGCCCCACGTTTTTTTGCAGGGGGGTATGACGGAAAAGGCCAAAAACGTCGTACCATGTAGCGGAAATGGTGGCTTACGACGATGGCGGGAAAGGGGGGTTGACAAAAAGGGCCGAAAATGCTTAATCATGATACAATAAACGGTCCTATGACCAGCTCCACCCGCAATCCGCAAATCGAGCGTAAAATGGAAAGTGCTGATAATGAGGCAGATCATTAAACAAGGTCAGCAAAATTTTCGGGTGTTCTTTCATGATTTCGCTGATAGTCAGAGAGTTACATTTTACGCTCGAGATTTCGCTTAAACATTTCTCCGTCGCTGGCAATGCAGCTGATACTGTCGCCCATGCTCAAGGCGGAGGGCTTTTAGGAGCGGCGGATAGTCGAGCGACCAGAGGACTCCGTCAAAGTGACGGCGTGTGTCTGACGACCGTTATGGAGTTAAGCGACATAAAAGGGAGGAGTTAGCCGTCAAGGATGCCGACGGAAGCGAGCAGCCGCGACGAAGCCGCCCTCTATTTGAGTATGGGCGACAGGAAAGCAAGCTGCCGATTGCGAATCGGGACAAACTGCCGGCAACAAAAACGCTTAACCATGTGGCGGAAAAGACGGCTGCGAAGGCGAGGGGTAGCTGGCAGTTGCCTCTGAGAGGCCTGTGGAGTCCTCTCAGGGGCAAGATGCCGGCAAGCTAAAACCGCCGAACAAAAAAGTGCCCGATTATTCGAGCACTTCTCCTTTAGGTGTAAGAAATTCGTATTGCAGGACGCTGTTCGCCGTGGATTCCACGAGCTTGAGCTTGCATTTGTACTTGTGCCTCCACTTGGAAATGTAGGAACTCCAACCTCGCGACAGATAAGCTCCAAGTATCGGGCTGGTACGCAGCTTTAGGGCTTTATGCCCCTTTTCTTTGGTGAAATAGGCGAGTTTGCGCTCCACCTGTTCATCTATCACGACCGTACTTGTGATTTTACCGGTGCCCCGACAATGAGGGCACTGTTCGGCAGTGTCGATTTGTGTGGCCGGACGGATGCGCTGGCGTGTAATCTGCATGAGGCCGAATTTAGTGAGCGGCAGCACGTTGTGTTTTGCTCTGTCGGTCGACATACATTCCTTCATGTATTTATGCAGAGCTTTGCGGTGCTCGCCTGAATCCATGTCAATGAAGTCGACCACAATAATACCACCCATGTCGCGCAGCCTGAGCTGGCGTGCAATTTCTTCAGCGGCCAGTTTGTTCACCTCGAAGGCATTTTCCTCCTGATTGGTGGTTTTGGCTCTGATACCGCTGTTAACGTCCACTACATTGAGGGCTTCGGTACTTTCAATCACAAGATAGGTTCCCGCTTTCATGGGAACTACCTTGCCGAAAGAACTCTTGATTTGCCGCGTAACTTCGAAATGGTCGAAGATTGGCTCATTGCCCTGATACAGATGGACAATTTTCTCCTGTTCCGGAAGGATCAGCGAGATGTAGTTTCTAATCTCCTCGTAGGTTTTCTCATCATTCACGTAAATACCGGCGAATGAATCATTGAGAAGATCCCGCAGGACTGTGGTGGTTTTAGAGTACTCTGTGAAAAGAAGCCCCATCTTCTTGTCTTTGGCAATCTTCTTCCATGCGCCCTCCCATTTTTCGATGAGAGACTTGGTTTCCCCCACTAATACCGAGGCATTCTTGCCTTCAGCTGCGGTGCGGATGATTGCCCCGTAATTACGGGGTAGAATGCTTTTCACGAGTGTTTCGAGCCGGCGTTTTTCTTCCCTTGAAGATATTTTTTGGGAAACGCTCACTTTGTCTGCAAAAGGAAGCAGTACAATGTTTCTTCCTGCCAATGAAATTTCTGCTGTAAGCCTTGAGCCCTTTGTGGAAATCGGTTCCTTGACTATTTGAGCAATTATCATCTGCCCTTGCTTGAGATGGTCTTCTATACGCCCCTCCTTCTCCATAGGCTTGCCCAGCTTGATGCCGGAATACAGGCTGCGAAGGTTTTTATTGGGCTTGCTCTCCTTCACGAAAGTGTCGAAGGCAGAGAAGAACAAACCGAGGTCCAGATAATGTATAAATGCTTCTTTGCTGTCACCGATATCCACGAAAGCGGCATTCAGGCTTGGGAGTATCTTCTTGACCTTGCCAAGATATACATCCCCTACCGAAAAATTGTGACCTTGAGAAGATTCGCAGTTGTACTCGATGAGCCGATGGTCCTCCATGAGGGCTATCTTCACTTCCGAGTTCGAAACGTCTATTACAAGGTCTTTGACTTTCGCTTCTTCCATTGGTGTTTTGATTGATAAAATAAGAGGCCCGCCGGATTCCCCCGTACGAGCCTCTTTCGACTGATATGGAGAAGTATTGAATACTACTTCTTCTTCTTATGTCTATTGAGGCGCAAGCGTTTTTTGCGCTTGTGCGTAGACATTTTATGTCTTTTTCTCTTCTTTCCGCTTGGCATACGCTACAAATTATTTATTTTTAATTTCGGCAACAAAAGATTTCGAAGGCTTGAAGGCGGGCACATTGTGCGCAGGAATTACCATAGTGGTGTTCGCGGTAATATTGCGAGCTGTTTTTTGTGCACGGCGCTTAACGATAAAACTTCCGAATCCTCTGAGATATACAGGTTCTCCCTGTGCAAGAGATTCTTTTACGCTTTTCATAAAAGCTTCTACTACGGCTTGAACCTGACTTTTCTCGATGCCGGTGTTACTGGCAATTTTGTTTACAATTTCTGCTTTTGTCATAATATTGTTTATTTTTAATATATATTTAATTTTCGAATTGCAAAAATATAGATAATTTTTTAAGAATCAAACACCTACGCTCAGTTTCGCTGAGATTTTTGACAAAAATCTTTGGCACGGGACTTGACGCTTATTAATGGCGGGGAGTTTTTCCCCATTTTACTGACATTTTGACAAAAATATGAAAAAAGATAAGAAATATTCAATGCCAGCAAACGCCGAAGTCTCCATCATTCCGGTAATGCAGGGAGAAGAGATAAAGGAAGTAAGCGAATCCGAACTTCCTGAAACATTACCGATACTGGCTTTGCGCAACGCAGTTCTGTTTCCGGGAGCGGTGTTTCCTATAACCGTCGGAAGGGAAAAGAGCATACGGCTCATAAGAGATGCCGAAGAGCACAGTTCCTTTATAGGCTGCGTTCCCCAAACGGATGTAAATGTAGAAGATCCGAAGGAAAAAGACCTTTACTCTTACGGCACTGCTGCTAAAATAATAAAGAGTTTGGAGATGCCGGATGGCACCATCACAGTCATACTTCAAGGTATCAAGCGCTTTTCGCTCGATGCTGTACTTGACTATGAGCCCTTCCTTATCGCAAGGATACATTATCTCGACGACTATTTGGCAGAACAGGATTCCGCTACCATCAAGGCCATTGCCGACTCCCTTAAAGAAAACGCAATTCAGATTGTTCGGAGCACCAGCATGGCTTCGCGCGAAGCCATATCCGCCATACGCAGCATCAACAATTTCAGATTCCTCGTAAACTTCATTGCCACAACGGTGGATGTGGACGATTTCTCCGAAAAAATAGAACTGCTTCAATATGATGATATACGCGCCCGCGCAATGAAGCTTTTAAGCCTGTTGAATATGGAAATCGAATTATCCAAAATCAAACAGGACATCAACCAAAAAGTAAAAAACGAAATAGACAATCAGCAAAGAGAATACTATCTCAACAGCCAGCTGAAAACCATTCAAGAAGAACTTGGAATGGCAGATAGCGATGACTTGGACAAATTCAAAGAGCGCGCTTCCAAAAAGAAATGGTCCAAAGAAGTCGCGGAAATCTTCAATAAGGAACTTAACCGCCTGCAGAAATATTCCCCGACCTCGCCGGATTACAGCGTACAATATAATTATTTAGACTTTATGCTCACCCTGCCGTGGGGCAAAATGTCAAAAGACAATCTCGACCTCGCCCATGCGCAAAAGGTGCTGGATGAAGACCACTTCGGACTGGAAATGGTAAAAGACCGGATAATCGAATATCTTGCAGTGCTTAAGCTGAAGGGCAATATGAAGTCGCCCATTCTCTGCCTTTACGGTCCTCCGGGCGTAGGAAAGACGAGCCTCGGCAAAAGCATAGCCCGGGCGCTCGGACGCAAATACGAGAGAATCTCACTCGGCGGTCTTCACGATGAGGCGGAAATCCGCGGTCATCGCAAAACCTATATAGGAGCCCTTCCCGGCCGTATTCTCAATGCCATAGCAAAGGCCGGAACAAGCAATCCGGTAATAGTTCTCGATGAAATCGACAAGGTGGGCAAAGATTATAAAGGCGACCCCTCAAGCGCCCTGTTGGAAGCCCTCGACCCCGAGCAAAACGTCGCTTACCACGATAATTACTTGGATATAGATTACGACCTTTCGAATGTCCTGTTCCTCACAACGGCAAACGGCATCAGCTCAATTCAGCCTCCGCTTCTCGACCGTATGGAGCTTATAAACGTAACAGGCTATCTGGCGGAAGAAAAGGAGGAAATTGCAAAGCGCTATTTGATTCCGAAGCAGTTGGAGGCTCATGGTCTTAAGAAAAATGAATTGAAAATAGATGCTGCAACCATTCACGAAATAATAGGCAATTATACCCATGAGTCGGGTGTTCGCGGACTCGAAAAGCAGATTGCAAAAATCGCCCGCGTAACTGCCAAAAAGATAGCCTTGGAGCAGGAATATCCCAAGGAGATAAAGAAGGAGCACCTTAAAGAATACCTTGGCCTGCCAACGGCCTTCCACGACAAACAGAAAGGCAACGAAAGCGCCGGAGTGGTGACGGGCTTGGCCTGGACCGAAATGGGAGGAGAGATACTGTTTGTAGAAAGCAGCATATCGGATGGAAAAGGCGTCCTCACCATGACCGGTAATTTAGGAGATGTAATGAAGGAATCAGCCACCATTGCATACCAATATATAAAGGCGCATCCCGAATTGGTAAAGATGAGTTCTGAGGAGTTTGCAAAAAAAGACATCCACGTTCACGTGCCTGAGGGAGCTGTTCCCAAGGACGGTCCTTCTGCCGGAATAACCATGGTAAGTTCAATGGTATCCGCCTTCAGAGGAGAGCCGGTCAAAAAAGGTCTTGCCATGACAGGAGAAATGACCTTGCGCGGTCGCGTGCTGCAAGTCGGAGGCCTTAAGGAAAAAGTGCTTGCGGCCAAACGGGCAGGAGTGGATACCATTGTTTTGAGTGAAGACAACAGAAAAGATATAGAAGACATCAAGGAAATTTACATAAAAGGTCTTAACTTTGTATATATAAAGACCATTCATGACGTTATCGAATATATCTTTCCGTAATGAACGTTAAAATAGAAGAAAGCTGGAAGCAAGCCTTGCAGGCAGAGTTTGAAAAACCCTACTTTGCAAAGCTTGTTTCTTATTTATATTCCGAAAAGGAAAAGGGACGGGTGATTTATCCGCCTGGACCGAATATTTTCAGGGCTTTCGAGCTTACGCCTCTGCAAAATGTAAAGGTGGTGATACTGGGTCAGGACCCTTATCATAATCCCGGGCAAGCCATGGGCCTCAGTTTTTCGGTACCGGATGGAGTTCCTGCTCCCCCTTCGCTGCTCAATATCTTCAAAGAAATCCACGACGATACCGGAGTGGAAATGAGCGGAAGCCCCAATTTGGAACCATGGGCAAGACAAGGTGTATTGCTGCTGAATGCAATCCTTACCGTACGCGCAGGACAAGCCGCCTCTCACCAAAAAATAGGCTGGGAAGAATTTACCGATGCGGTGATAAGCCATATTTCAAATAATTGCAACGGAATAGTGTTTATGCTTTGGGGTAATTTCGCACGCAGCAAAGCCGCTCTCATCAATCCCAACAGGCATCTTATTTTAGAAGCCCCGCATCCGAGCCCTCTTGCGCGCGGTGCTTTTTTCGGCTGTAAACACTTTTCTAAAGCCAATAATTTTCTTACCTTTATGGGCAAGAAACCAATAGATTGGAGACTATGAGCAAAGCACTGTTTCCGGGGTCTTTCGATCCCTTCACATCGGGCCATCTGAACATATTGGAGAGGGCGCTTACCATATTCGACACCGTAGTGGTGGCGATAGGTATAAATCACGACAAGGCCGACTTTTATAATATGGAACAGAAGATAAATATCATCGAGCAGGCTACAAAGGGTCTTGAAGGAGTAAAAATCATCCATTATGAAGGGCTTACGGTAAATGCCTGCAGAAAATTGGGCATCAGGCATATAATTCGCGGAGTAAGAAACTTTATGGACTTCGAGACAGAACAGAGCATTGCAGATGCGAACCGCCGGATATATCCGGAAATAGACACCATCATAATACCTACCGCTCAGGAGTATTCACACATATCCTCAAGTGCGGTACGGGATATAATCAGGCATGGAGGCGACACCGACACTTTTATGCCAAAAGGCGTAGTACTTCCTGAAATTAATGCGTAGAACACTGATTGTCATGATTTTATTGTTTGCAGCGGGTTTACTGCAAGCACAAAATTATGCTCAGCTTGACAGCCTCATGAACATATATGTGGTGGCTATGAGGAGCGAAAGTCCGGAAAGCAAAATGGCCGAAACCGACTATATGATAGGCTCGGCAAAAGATTCCCTTACAAGACAGCACATTGCCCTGTATTTATTCGATTATTACAAGCAGTCGCCCCTGATGGGAGAGGAAGAAATCGCCATTCACATCTACGATTCCTGGATAAAAAGCGGCAGGGTGGCTATGAGGAGTGAATTCGATGAAATGGATGCCAAGCTGTTTGCAGACTTCAACCGAAGCTCCCTCTTGGGTATGCAGGCGCCGGCAATAGAATTATTCAAAGTATGCGGTGGCAAAATGACTATTCCCCAAAAGGGGAGAAGCGCTCTTATATGGTTTTATGATATAAACTGCGGCAAATGCAAGTTGGAAGCGGAATTGTTCCCTCAGGTATTGGAAAAGAATATTATTCTTCCAATTAACTTTTATGCCGTTTATACAGGACAAAGTAAAAAAGAGTGGAGAGCGTTCCGAAGGTCTTTCAAGGTGCGTGACCGGAAAATCAAGTTGGTGCACCTTTGGGACCCCGAAATAGAAAGCAATTATCTCAAACTCTACGGAGTTATCTCCACACCTAAATTATATATGGTAGAAGGCGGCGGCATTATAATCGGCCGTAGGCTTGAATTAGAAAATCTACCGGAAATGTTCAAATTAGACAATATTATTTCACACTCAAATTCATTGTAATGAAAAAATTAATTATCTTTTTATTATCAGCATTTGCAAGTCTGAGTTTAAGCGCTCAGAACAACCCTATGCTGACTCCTCTCCCGAATGACCCTGCTGTTAAGATAGGGAAACTCGACAACGGACTCACCTACTACATCCGCAAGAATGCGCTACCCGAGAAGAGAGCCGAATTTTATCTGCTCACCAAAGCCGGAGGCATCTTTGAAACTCCCGACCAGGACGGCCTTGCCCACTTCCTCGAGCATATGTGCTTCAACGGTACAGAGCGCTTCCCGGGCAAGGGCATCCTCAATTACCTCCAAAGCATAGGAGCAGAATTCGGACGCAATATAAACGCATCAACCGGATTCGAAGAAACCCAATATATGCTCAACAACATTCCGGTAGAAAGGGCGTCCGTGGCGGATTCCTGCATACTCATACTAAGTGAATACGCCAACTATGTACTCAATGAAGAAGAGGAACTCGACCTTGAGCGTCCGGTAATCATAGAGGAACGCCGCAGCCGCCGCAATGCAGACTGGCGCACAATGGAGGCATGCCTGCCCTATTGGTTCGGCGACACCAAATATGCAACTTGCACCCTCATCGGCCAGGAGGAAAATCTCAAAACATTCAAAAAGTCATCCATCGACAATTTCTACGCCACCTGGTATTATCCGGAGCGTCAGGCATTGATAGTTGTAGGAGACATAAACCCCTCCGCTATAGAAGCATCTATCAAAAAGCATTTCGGCCGCATTCCCAAGAATGAGAATCCTACTGCCGACCCTGATATTCCCTTCCCGGCCAACGCCGAGCCTTCGGTTGGCGTTATCACCGATCCGGAACTCGCAGCCCCATCTGTTTCTGTAATGTGGAAGAGCGAGGCCGATCCTGAAGAACATAATGCCGGCATGCTCGGTAAAATGAACACCCTTGTCAAAAGCATCATTGCACGCATAATGGATGAGCGCTTCACTGACATCACCTCCAAGCCTGGCGCTCCGTATATTAACGGTAGTTTCTATGTCGGCAAACTCATTTACGAAAGGATAGATGTCGCTGAAGCGTCTGTAATCCTGAATGAGGAGAATATTCTCGGCGGCTTCCGCGATTTCTACACTGAAATCGAGCGTATGCGTCGATACGGCTTTACCGATGCCGAATACGGCCGTGCCAAAGCCAATATAGAATCAAGAAATGAAGCTGCCGTTCAAAAGGCTTCCACCCGCAAGAACGCAGAATTCATCCGTCCTATAAGCAATCACTTCTTCGACCATTGGCCCATTTTAGAGCCCAAGACCGAACAGCAGCTTGATGCCGCCATACTCGGCCAGCTCAAGGCGGAAATAATCAATCAGATTCTGCCCCAACTGCTTACCGATGAAAATATAGTGCTACTCTATACCGGCCCGCAGAAAGAGGGAATCGCAACTCCGAGCAAAGAAGAACTCCTTAAAGTTGTGGAAGAGGTAAAGGCCTCCGATATAAAGCCTTTAGAGGGCGGAGAGATTGCCTCAGAATTTCTGGATGCCTCAAAACTTAAGGCTGGCAAGGTAAAGAAGAGCGAAAGCAGCATCTACGGCGCTACCAAATGGACTCTCTCCAACGGCATAGAAGTTTATCTTCTTCCCACCGAACATCGTAAAGATCAAATCCTCTTCAATCTCTACCGCGAAGGAGGCTCAAGCCTTGTGGCTACTGAAGATATACCTTCTATGGAAAGCACTATCATCTCGCTCTTTCAGCAGAATTCCGGTCTGGCAGGCTTCCCCCGCACCGAATACAGCAAAATGCTTACAGGCAAGAATCTTTCCGTAGGCCCGTACATCAATAATCTCACCAATGGAATAAGCGGCAATTCTACCAAGAAAGACCTCGAAACCGCATTCCAACTCATCTACCTCAATTATACCCAACCCCGCTTCGACCCCGAAGAATATCAGGTTGGTCTCGACCAGCTTAAATCCATGCTTCCGGGCTTGATGAACACCCCATCCTATAAGCTTCAGGTGAAGTTAGTGGATGTTCTCTATGGAGGCAATCCCCGCGTACCGGTTATATCTTTCGATATTATAGACAAGGCCTCGGTAAATGCCCTGAAGAATATTCATTCTCAGCTTTTCTCCGGTACCAAGGGTCTAAAGATGCTGATTGTAGGTGACTTTACTCCGGACGAAATAAAGCCCCTTGTAGAAAAATATATAGGCAGCATCAAGAAGGGAGGCAAGGCTCTCGCCTGGAAAGATGACGGTACCGATGTGGTGGACGGCATTGTAAAGTGCAATGACCCTGTGAAGATGGAAACCCCCACGACAACAGCAGTACTCTATTATCATGCCCCTATGGAGTATAACGAGCTTAATCAAGCGGCTCTCGATGCCATAAGCTATATACTCGACCTTCGCAACACCGCCACACTTCGCGAGGAAATAGGCGGCACTTACGGAGCAAGCTCACGTACCACGCTAAAAGACCTGCCCAAGGCGGAAGCGACTCTGCAAATAGCCTTCCAATGCAAGCCGGAGCTTACCGAAACGCTTGTGACAACCGCGCAAGAGATAGTAGAAAACCTTGCGATGGAAGGTCCGACTGATGAGGAAGTGAGCAAAGCCCTGCTCAACCTTCAGAAGAACGTTCCCGAAAACAGGCTCAGCAACAGTTACTGGTTGAATCTTATCAAAGACTATCTCATGAATCCTGTCGAGATTGACAAGGCATATGAGGAAGCAGTGAACAAGCTTACCGGTGCTGACATTCAGGCCGCCGCAGTAAAACTGTTGGAGGCAGGCAATATGATTGAATTCATCCAGTCCCCTGCTGAATAGAGGACTTGGCGTAAATAGTGAGAAGGCGGCTGATCGGCCGCCTTCTTTATTTATATTTTTCTGTTATCGCTCGCCGGATAAGAGTTAAAACAATGTCGGATGGTTTTCGTCCAACTGAGTGAGCACATGCTCCATGGTGGCCTGACGAATGAGGGCGCTGAGACTGCGCACGCCGAATTTTTTGCGGTATAGATTTATGGCATTGACCTCGTGTTGGTTTAAGAAAACGGTCTTGCGGATATTGCGCCTGAGTGCGGCCTTTTGTTTCTTTTGATAGCGGACATCTATCTTGGCCTTCTTTTTTCTTGCCATAATTTTAACTCTTGTGTAGTCCTACAAAGATAGTAAAAATTTGTATCTTTGTGAGTTATGCAAAACAAGAATGGCTTTTTCAGCAACTGGATAGTAAAGAATCTG
>Ga0255340_1000787_pt1 | contig 48351 bp, 42 predicted proteins | sample wastewater_treat_7_FD_192417 | JGI IMG/M metagenome (GOLD analysis project Ga0255340, IMG submission 192417) | Wastewater microbial communities from Lulu Island WWTP, Vancouver, Canada - plant10 | ecosystem: Engineered > WWTP > Wastewater > Unclassified | place: Canada: Vancouver, British...
AGAGTATCGCTTATTCTATTTTTTACGATGCGATCGACATGATCGGCGAGAAGATGAAAGATTCTGACAAGGCTCCTCTCGAAATTTGGAAAAAAGCATTGGAAAACATTACTCCGCAGGTTGAGGTTAAAAGCCGCAGAGTAGGTGGTGCGAACTTCCAAGTACCGACAGAGTTGCGTCCGGAAAGAAAAGTCTCTCTCAGTATGAAGAATATGATACTTTTTGCCCGTAAACGTTCCGGCCGCTCCATGTCTGAGAAGTTGGCTGCAGAAATAATGGCTGCATACAATAATGAAGGTGCAGCATTCAAAAGAAAAGAAGATATGCATAGAATGGCTGAGGCCAACAAGGCCTTTGCCCACTTCCGCTTCTAATCAGGTATTTGTACATTAGATGGCAAGAGATCTAAAATATACAAGAAACATTGGTATAATGGCTCATATCGATGCCGGTAAGACCACTACATCGGAGCGCATCCTCTACTACACGGGCAAGACCCACAAGTTGGGAGAGGTGCATGAAGGTGCTGCCACCATGGACTGGATGGTCCAGGAGCAGGAGAGAGGTATTACCATCACATCGGCTGCTACTACCGCTTTCTGGAATTACAAACATGAGCAATACCAGATCAATCTTATAGATACTCCGGGCCACGTTGACTTCACCGTTGAGGTGGAGCGTTCACTTCGTGTTCTTGATGGTACAATCGCCACTTTCTGTGCGGTAGGCCGCGTACAGCCTCAGTCAGAGACCGTATGGCGCCAGGCAGACAAGTATCGGGTGCCCAAGATTGCCTATGTCAATAAGATGGATCGTACGGGAGCTGATTTTCTTGCTGTGGTGGAGGAGATTAACGAGAAACTTGGAGCACGTTCCATTCCCATTTCGCTCCCTATAGGAGCAGAGGAGAACTTTGAGGGAGTTGTCGACCTTATCTCAAAAAAGGCCTATTTTTACAATCAGAGTAAGGACCCTGTGAATTATGAGATAAAGGCGGTTCCCGAGAAGATGGTTGCAGAAGTTGAGGAGTGGCGCGGCAAACTTATCGAGTCGGTTGCCGAATACAATGAAGAGATACTTGAGAAGTTTTTTGAAGATCCGGATTCAATCACCGAGGAGGAGATTATCGATGCCCTCAGAAAGGCAACCATCGATATGGCAGTGGTTCCTACCACTTGCGGTTCTTCCTTCAAAAACAAAGGAGTACAATTGCTTCTTGATGCCGTGATGCGTTATCTCCCCTCTCCTCTGGATAAGGGAGAAATTCATGGTATAGACCCACGCAACGGTGCTACAATCGTGCGCAAGTGCGATGCCGATGAGCCCTTCTGCGGATTGGTGTTCAAGATTGCTACAGACCCTTTTGTCGGTAGATTGGCCTTTATCAGAGCCTATTCAGGTAAGCTGGATTCCGGCTCCTATGTACTAAATACCCGTTCCGGTAAAAAGGAACGCGTTGCAAGGCTTTACCAGATGCACTCCAACAAGCAGAATCCTATCGAATTCGTTGAAGCGGGCGATATCTGTGCTGCTGTAGGTTTCAAGGAGTTGCGTACGGGTGATACCATTTGTCGCGAAGATAAACCGATTGTTCTGGAGTCAATGACTTTTCCGGATCCGGTTATAGGTCTGGCTATAGAGCCTAAGACCCAGAAAGATCTTGACAAGCTCGGTATTGCTCTTGGAAAGCTTTCAGAAGAAGACCCTACCTTTACCGTTCAGACTGACATTGAGACCGGCCAAACCATTATCAGTGGTATGGGCGAGCTCCATCTTGATATCATTGTGGATCGTCTCCGTCGTGAATTCGGCGTTGAGATCAACCAGGGTGCGCCTCAGGTTAATTACAAAGAGGCCATCACAGGCACATACCACCATAGAGAGGTATTCAAGAAGCAGACAGGCGGTCGAGGTAAATTTGCCGATATAATTGTCGAAATCTCCCCTGCAGATGAGGGTGTGACAGGACTTCAGTTTATCGATGAAGTAAAGGGCGGAAATATTCCCCGTGATTTTATCCCCTCTGTCGAGAAAGGCTTCAAGTCTGCAATGGCAAATGGTGTTTTGGCAGGCTATGAGGTGACATCCATGAAGGTGAAACTTCTGGATGGCTCTTTCCACTCTGTCGATTCCGACTCACTTTCATTTGAGATCTGTGCCCGTCAGGCATTCCGTAAGGCGCTTCCAAAGTGCTCTCCGGTGCTGATGGAACCGATTATGTCTCTGGAGGTTGTTACTCCTGAGGAGTATATGGGTGATATTGTCGGTGACATCAACCGCCGCAGGGGCCAGATTGTTGATATGGACTCAAAAGGCAATGCAAGAATTGTCAAAGCCAAGGTTCCCCTCTCCGAGCAATTCGGTTATGTCACTGTTCTGAGAACACTCTCGTCCGGACGCGCTACAGCCTCGATGGAATTTTCGCATTATGCGGAAGTTCCGGACAATATTGCAAAAGATGTTGTCGAGAAGCATGGCGGACGCAGGTATTTTGACAATGATGATGAAGAATAATTAAATAAATTCCAATAATGAGCCAAAAAATCAGAATAAAATTGAAATCTTACGATCATGCGCTGGTTGATAAATCAGTTGACAGAATCGTAAAGACAGTAAAGGCTACGGGTGCTGTCGTCAGCGGTCCTATTCCGCTTCCTACAGACAAGAAAATCTTTACTGTCAACCGCTCGACTTTTGTAAATAAAAAAGCACGCGAGCAGTTCGAACTCAATTCATTCCGTCGCCTCCTGGATATTTACAGCTCAACTCCTAAGACTGTTGATGCTCTTATGAAGCTCGAGCTCCCCAGTGGTGTCGAAGTTGAAATTAAAGTTTGACAGAATTATATTTTTGCGATAAAACATTATTTTGTTACTTTTGTCGCGTAACGGGTCATCAGGCCTCTTAGGATGTCGATGACTTTATGTAGATTATCTTTTGTACATCATAGATAGTTTCAGGTCCCGTAGCTCAGTCGGTTAGTAGCACCTGACTCATAATCAGGGGGTCACTGGTTCAAGTCCAGTCGGGACCACAAGAAGAAAATGCTTCCGAAATGGAAGCATTTTCTTCTTGTGGTCCGTCGCTTCGCTCCTTATCTACCCCTCCTTTTAATGGTTCCCTTTGGGAACCAAAGCATCGCAGAAGCGCTGCGTTGTCGCATTCGCTCCGATTAGTTGTCCATTTCGGAAGCGTTTTTGTCTTTTGTGGTCCGTCGCTCCGCTCCGATCATTGCGGCCTTTTTGGCCGCTTTATTTGTGGCTAGTTCCGAGTTCCGAGTAAGTTTTTAGTTTCGAGTTTCTAGTAATATACTCCTCACTACATACTATACACTCGCACCCAGCAACTCTTACCCCGTACCCCGTACCCCGTAACACTCCATACTCAAAACTATTTTTATATTTGCAAAATGAAAAGAATTTTTATTGTTGCGGCATTGGCCGCTATGGCGTTGTGCTGCAGTTGCAGCTATGCAAAGAGCGAAAATGAAATCGTAGCGATGTCATTCAATATACGTCTGAGCCTCAGCGATGACTTTGATGGAGAAAATAGTTGGATATTCCGAAGAGAAGCTGTGATTGAGATGATAAACGAAGTCAACCCGGATATTTTCGGTATTCAGGAGGGTCTATTAGGACAAGTCAACTATATGGAAGAACATCTGCCGGAATATGGCTTCTACGGAGTGGCTCGCAATGATGGTCCAAACACTGGCGAATCCAATGCCGTTTTTTATAAAAAGAGCCGTTTTGAACTTCTGGAAAGCACTACTTTCTGGTTGAGTGAAACACCGGATGAGGTTTCAATGGGCTGGGATGCGGCTTTTCATCGGATTGTTACAATGGTTCGTCTGCTGGACAATAATAGTGGTCAAGAGTTGTATTTCTACAACACTCATTTTGATCATATGGGTAAAGTTGCCCGTGAAGAGTCCGGCAAACTCATAGTGAGTCGTATGAAAAGTATAATACCTAATGATGCGCCGGTAGTGCTTACCGGTGATTTCAATGCGGGGTACAATGATCCAATATTGGACCCTATTGAGGAATATATGACTTCAGCGCGAAGTGCGGCTCCTGTTACAGACTCGCTCAACACATTCAATGGTTGGGGTAAAATAGATCCCGAAGAGGGAGGGAAAGTAATAGACCATATCTATTTCAGAAATCTGAGCCCATCACTCTTTAAAACCCTTACCGGTGCTTATGCAGGCGTGGAGTACATTTCCGACCATTACCCGGTAATTGCCGTTTTTACTATTAAGGATGTTCAAAACCAAGAGGTTCAACGTGAATCGTCGAAGTGATGTCGAAACGCTCCTGGACCATATTCTCAATTGCAGTCGCGATGGAGTGGCTTTCCTCAAGGGAGAGTTCTCCGCGTAGCCTGATGTGAAAAGTCATTTCCTGATGAGTGACGTAATTGTGGATATGAAAATGGTGCAGTTGTAATCCCTCCGGATACATCTCTGTCACTGCATCGTTAATCTTCTTTATAATGTCATCAGAGGGTTCTTCTCCCAGTATTTTGGTGATGGCTTCCTTTATTATGGTATAAGTGGCGTAGAAGAGCATCAAAGCGATAATGATGCCCAGTACGCTATCCATCCACCAGAAATATTTGGCGAGCAGGATGCCGATTAGCACCACTACTGAAGAGAGCGCATCGCTCCTGTGGTGCCACCCGTCGGCTTTAATGGCGATATTACCCGTTTTGCGGGCAAGTCGGAAAGCATATTGTGCCAGCCCCTCTTTGACTACGATGGATATGCAGGTCACTACTATGGCAAGAGTGCCAAATGTAACGGAGGTGTGCTCTTTGAGTCGTAGTATAGAATCCTTTAGGAAATCGTATGCTATGATTGCCAGGATAATTCCGATGAATATGGCAGCTATCTGCTCCCAGCGGCCATGTCCGAAAGGATGTTTTTTATCCGGTTTTCTTGCGGAGAGAGCAGTGGCAACAATCAACACTAAGGAGCTGATGGAGTCGGACATGGTGTGCCAGGCATCGGCCACAATAGCTAATGACCCGGTTACAATACCTGCCCAGTACTTGAGCGCAAACAAGAGCGTGTTGACCACGACCGAAACCACTCCTTCGGCAAATCCGGCCTTTTTACTAGATTTGTAATCCATAATTCCAAATTGAATTAGTACAAGTGGCAACCATCAACTTGCCAACAAACTCAGGAGATCACTTAACGTTTTTGTTTTTGAGTTCGATGACCTTCATCGAAGTGTTAGCTTCATTGTTCCATTTAAGGAATACTGCTATCCTTGAGTGCTTGACAGTATCTTTTGGGCCGGAGTGGTATGTAATTCCGTAGTAGGAGTCGTAATAATATCTCTCCATCCCCTCTATGTTGACATAATTACCATCAAATTTAGCACTATTTGGAGTTATGCTCTTTATATATCCATTATCAATGGCAAATGCCGTAAGCGAGATCCCCGATGCATTTAAATAAGAGTTAAAAAATGGATACAGAGTAGAGTGGTTGAACAAGGTATCTCTTACCTTGATTTCAAAGAAATAATCCTCGTTTTCCACTATTCCCGGCACATAATAGCCGTTTGTGCCATCGAATGTCATAAGCGCAGAGTCGGGGTGATTTTTCCTCGGTGCTATTGAAAGACTCATCGAGGGGATGCCACGCCTGGCCTTTATCAAAGTGACCTTATCTCCTTTTGCCATGGTGATGACTACGGAGTTGTCCAGTATTTCGATACTTTTAAAAGGCGATATAAGTATTTTAACGCTGGCAGGTACGGGATTACCATTATCATCAAGTATCCACTGGGGCTCATTATTCCCGTATTTGATGGTAAAGTAATAAACTCCTGAAGAGTCCCTGATGCCAATTGAAGGTTTTAAATCTTCCGGCTGTGCAGTAAGTACCTTACCGTCGCTCATAAGCCAGTTTTCAGTACCTGTTTCCCCAATTTTGATTGTCCAGCAATTGGAGGAAACTTCAGAATTATATTTGATGCCGAGAAGGATTTTCTCTGTGCAATTGCGACCGGTGTAGAGTTCGTATACTTTGCCTCCCCAGAGTTTTATGGCATAGCCTGCAAACTCTCCGTTATGGGTAAGTTCGCTTACGGACTCAAACAGGAGAGTCGTATCTATACTGCTGTTAAAGAGATCTTTGCTGGCGCTAATATTAGAATTAATATCTTCACAGTAATCATTCAACTCGTCAAAACCTTTCTGTGTCGGGATCTTGAAAGAAGTACCGTTAAAAAGGGTAAATTTTACGAAATAGGGATCGGAATAGTCAATAGCCTTGAAAACCGAGCTTCCTTCTTCACCGGTAGCCTCACTGAGTCTACTCCAGGAACTGCCTTCATCGTAAGAAACCCACCAGTAGCCACTCTCTATTTTGAGTTTGGGAATGGTGCCGGTAGCCCTTATCCTTTGTCCGAAGGAGTTGGTCATCCAAGTGGGACTGGATGTGCCGGTTTGGATTGTCCAGTAATAATAGCCGTTTGTCGTGTTTTGCTGGATGCCGATAATGGGGGTAGTACCGTCATGTCCGTTATAAACATTGACATAGTATCCGCTCGTAAAACTTATGACATAACCGACCACTTTGCCGTTTTCCTTAATCTCATCAATGCCTGTGATATGGTCATTCTGCTCAAGTGCCTTGACGGTGGTATAGAGGGCATTAATTGTAGTGTTTGTAACATGTACCATACCTTCTGCTTGCGTAACGCGATCCAAAAGTTCCAGAATCTTGCCTGAAATGTCCTTCACACAACTGCCGAACATGAGCGGTGCGCCGGCAAGTATAATGTATGTGACTATTCTATATATACTCCTTTTCATCGTTAGATCCCGTATTTGATAGTGATTATTGTGTTTTTCAGATAACCCAGTCCGTCTGAAATAAGAAGTACGAGTTTGCTCTCCATGCCTTCGGCAAATGTCGAGGGTGAATAAATTATCAGATTTCCGGTTTTGACCGATGATTTGATGACTCTCGCATAAAATCCGTTTTGGGTAACCGGAAGAAGATCAAGATTGTTGCTACCTCCGGTGATTGTGTATGCAATTGTGAGAGTGGCAGAAGCTACCATCTTACAGGTAGTCTGGATGTCAATCTTGAATGGGGCGTATTTGGGTACAAGAACTTTCTGGTCGCCCATTGTCAATTCGATGTAATTAACTCCAATATTAGTTATTGCCGTGATTATCTTATTGATTTCGGGTATTGCGGCAGCTACTTTGTTGCCGTTATCCGTCAACAACCAAGTATACGTCTTGCCGGAGTCGTACGAGATAGTCCAGTAGTATACTCCGTCGATGTGCTTTTTAAGTCCTACCATTGGCATTGTTCCCATCTGGGGGCTGACTCTAACTTTTTTGCCGCCAACAAGGATCCATCGCGCCTCTTGGTCGCTGTCATATTTGATAGTCCAGTAGTAATTGGTATCTGAGGGATTGACTTTGTCCTTTGCCGCTCCGATGGTCGGCAGAGTCGTGGCAACCCCGTTATAGAACGTCATCACCGTGCTGTCAGAGAGGAAAAGGTTATAGCCGATGGTATCTCTCTTCTCAATTATAGGCTTGATGTTTTTGGCATATACGCCCTGACTTACAAGATTAACCAACTCCTCAAGAGACGATAGATTGGAGTTGGTCTTATTGACGACTTCATTCAATTTGTCATAAGTCTCAAGTGTTGGTATGGAGATATGTGTGCCGTCAAGAAAATTAAACTGTACATAACCATTATTTTCGGTAACATTTTTGATGAAGGATGTGCCGGCACTTCCTGTTGCCTGTCCGAGGTTGTACCATGTCACGCCTTTGTCGTAAGATACCATCCAATTACCGTTTTCAATTTTGATTTTCGGAGTGACCGCTACAGCCGGTACTCTTTGTCCGACATTATTGGTTATGAATTCCTCATGGCCCACCGAATAGGAGACCACCCAGTAGAAAATTCCGTCCTCGGCTTTCTTTACACTGATAACGGGAGTTTGGGCATTTTTGCCGTTGTAGATAGTTATACTGGGACTGTGGGAGAAAGAGATTGTGTAACCTATAACCTCATAATTGTCATAAATGCGTGTGATCTTGGTGACAAAATCATAACTTTCGAGCTTATTTATAAGGTTATGCAGGGTGCTTATATTCTCGTTCATCAGAACGAGGTTGTCTTCCATAGCCTTGATACGCCTGCTGATGTGGCCGAGTTCATTTTCGAGCTGGTTGAAACATCCTGTGAGAGATAAAACCAGAACGATTGCGGTCAGAATTGATGATAATCTGCGTTTCATACTCTACAATTTGTTTACATTTATAGTTTTGACAGAACTCCTCTGACTATTTTTTACTATAAAGACAGCCATTATCTTGCCCTGTTCGTTGATAAAAGCATCAGGAGACTCAATTGTGACAAATCCCGGTGTATCTGAAAGGTAAGCCTTGAATCCGCCCTGTGTGATGAATGCCGCACTGACATCGGAATAGTCGGCACCATAGACCGTGTATTCGAGATTTATGACTGATTTAACAGCCATCGAAATGGTAGTTGCGATTGAGATGGAAAACAATTTGGGCAAATAGTATTCAGTTCCGTCCCAGGTAACGAAAACCGCAAATTCAGGGTCAGAAATGTTAACTCTCCTGAAAAGGGAAGTTGTGGGACTGTCCAGTAAGAAAGGAGCTTCAATGGTGGTGACAGTACCTCCTTCATACTCTATGGTCCAGTAATAGTTGCCGTTACTGTCGCCTGTCAGGTTCACTTTCGGAGGAGCTAAGGTGTCTCCCTCGCTGCGTATTCTATTACCGTCGGAATCGCGCAACCACTCTATTTCATGTCCGCTTTGCTGAAAAGTCCAATAATAGAGTCCGGTAATGGTGTCGCGTACAGACATTATTTTAGGGGCATTGCTGCTCTGCCAATCATAGACCTTGAAGCTCTCTCCGTTGGAAAGTTCACAATAAGTGCCTACACGCTTACCATTTTCCATGATATCTCCGGCGTTCTTGATATAGACAGTCCGAGAGGCTATTGCATTTATTATGATTTTCTGTGCATTTGCATTGCTGTTGATCTTATCAGCTTCGGTCTTGAGTGCCAAATATTTTTCATAAACGGGGATTCTGAATACCGTGCCATTGGTAAGTGTGATCAACACATAATTGGGATCGGTAGTAAGGATACTTTTGAACATCGAGTCTCCATCCTCTCCCGTTGCCTGTCCCAGGTCAGTCCAAGTGGTGCCTCCGTCGAATGATATCACCCATCTTTCATCCTTTACTTTAATAAAAGGGGCAATTCCCATTGCGAGCACTTTCTGGCCGTAATCATCGGTAATCCAGCCTACGGTGCCGCTGTCATACTTAATAATCCAGTAATAATTGCCATCCGTATCCTTAGCCGTTCCGATAAGAGGCACCTTGCCGTTGGTGCCGTGATAGATGGTTATAGGGGCTGTCTTCACGAAATTGATCTTGTAGCCCACTTCCTTGCCATTCTGAGTAATGGATGTCACACCGGATATCATATCATTATTCTGAATAGAGGAGACAATCACCTGTAGAGATCTGATATTGGTATTCATTTCCTCACACAACTGCTCTATCAAATCAAGCCTACGCTCAAGCTCCGCTATATCCTCCAAATATTTGTCTATGCACCCCGATGTGAACAGGAGTGACACCGTTAGTGCAAAGGCTATTGAGAATCGTTTCATATTGTGTTTTTTAAATAAAACTAAAAGAGGAAGCCCGTGTTGATATACAGGGCACCCTTGCTATTATCTTGTGCATCAAATGCCTTGCCATACTCGACGGCTACGATGAAATTTCTGTTCATTATAAACCTGATTCCGCCTCCGGCGCTCAGATGGAATTTCTCTTTTCCCCCGTAAAGCGTATACGGTAGATTGCCTTGAGGAGGGTAATATGATGATATCGGGGTATAGGGGGATAAACCGGCAATGTCAAAGTCATTTCCAAATCCCTTTAGAACTCTTGCTCCATCGAAGAACCCGCTCAAAGCAAAGGCTATATTTTGTTTCCAGAGATGGAAACTGACGAATCTCCAGCGCAGTTCGGTGTTGAAATAACAGGTATGCGCTCCTTGAATGCGTCCCCCCATCAGGCCCCGCACTGTACGGTAACCGCCAAATCCCTCTCTGTCATATCCTGTGCCGAGGTACATATCGTATGGTAGAACATAGAATGCCGGATTTTCCTTGCTAAGGAAACCTTGCAAATTCAGCCTGTAAGCAAAAACGAGTTTATCTTTTGCAATAGGCAGATAGTTTCTGAAGGTGAGATTGTACTTGGTATAGCCCACTGAGGTTCCCAAGAATTTAGGGGCGTAAGCGAGGTTGGCCTCAGCCCAAATACCTCTTGAAGGTGCTGCCTCGAAGTCGCGCGAGTCGTACATTAAACCTACTCTGATGGCACTTGAAATGCCGCCCTCAGCTTGTTTTTCGGGTATAATGCCGACATTTTTGTAAATCTCGAACAGCGTGGTAGGAAGAGTATAGTTTTCACCTGCGAAAGCTCCCGTTTTGAAATGGCTGAAATGGTATCCTGCTTTCCAGTAAAAATTGCCCTTGATGAGTCCGGTAAAGTCTACCTTGAAAGTATGCACCATACGGTCCATACGATAGAATCCCGTCTCCAAGGAACTGTCATAAAAGGACTCATAACCATTGAAACCGTAAAAATCGAGTGCTTTGTCTCTTGTTACATGGAGTGCAGTAGAAAGGCGTACTCCGGGAATCAAGGTACGGTTGTCGTATGAGATAACATAGAGTTGAGACCCCTTCGTAAATCTTGAAACCTCCAAATACCACTGCGATTTGGGTATGGGATACCATGATCCGTCACCGAAATTGTAAATATTTAGCAAGGCGCCATACTGGAATCCTTTATCGTTATCAAATGCAATAACAGGCAGCGGGCCGAATGAAAGTCCGGTTTTGACTATATCGCCTTTGGCTAGGTCACTGGCCTCGGAACTCTTCACGGTGGTGTCCGGTGGAGCAACAAATACTTCAGGTTCAGGTTTTTTCTCACCGTAGGGTCTCAAATGCAGAGTGTCTTGAGCCTGACGGGCACGCAGGGTATCCACAGTTTGACTGTATGATAAGGCGGGGAAAAGGATTCCGGCCATTATCAGTATTATGCTGAGTCTTTTCATAATCATTCAGTATCAGATGTTTTTCAATTCATTTTTGATTTCTTTATAATCATTTCTCAACCTGCGGTTGAAAACAATTCTCCAGAGGGATGCCAGCACACGCACAAACTCAAAAAAGTCATAGACAAAGAATGGTGCGGGCATCAGGATAATAGCGGCGGCAAGAGCCCATTCCCAGGGAGCGAGGCAGAAAAGCAGCACGACTTCAATTAAATACAAGAGGCTCCAGACGACCCAAAAGATTACCATACGCACGGAGTTGTGGAATGCGCGGTCCTTAAATAGGGTGCACAGTGCCTCGGCTGTGGCCCAAACAGGCAGAGATGCGGCTCCCATCAGCAAAAAGAGGGGAATTCCCGGCAAAAGGGCCAGAGTACCAAGGATTGCAGCAAGCAACGGGCGCTTACGGTGTATGGCGTGAATACTTACTCCGGATTTTAGACGGCGCTCTCTGAGTTTGTCAGCTTTTTCCAGAAGCACTGAGGCCTTTTTCGGCTCATGCTCCCTTAGCAGCTTGATGCGGCTGACAATATCCCTGTTGGCATCAAAGCGCTCCTTAACGCGACATTTGCAAATCTGTCCGCTGTAGAGTTTTGCAAGCTCCCAGACCGCTTCATACTGTTCATCATCGTCAATATAGACTATCAGCTCTTGCAGACGTTCTTTGACCTGCTGCCGAATGGACTCCATGATGTCACGCTCAGAACGGCCTTCCTTGTAGTGTGAGGAGATAAATTCCGATACGTTGAAGGGCTCTCCTATGTTGGCCATGGCCGTAGATCTGAACCTGAAATAGTCGCCGTACTCCACTCCCACCGGAACAATATAGATCGGGTGGTCATCGCCCAGAGCATCATAGGCACCGCACGCTATCCTGGCAATACCTTTGCCGATGGGTAACAGGCTGTGCATAGATCGATGGGTACCTTCGGGGAGGATACATATACCAACATTGTTTTCCAGTACCTCAATGGAGACCCTTATGGTTTCCTCGACTGCCGTCACCGACCTGATTCCGTCCCTGATTCGATTGATCGGGATCATCTTGAAGAAGGTGAGGATTTTACGGAGGATAGGTTTCTTAAAAATGTCTGCTCTGGCAATAAATACCTTCCTGTCCCTGTTTGCAGCCAGCACCAGGAGCGGATCCATGAGGGCGTCGCAGTGATTGGGAGTAAAAATGACCGCAGCATTGCTCGGGATTCGGTCCGTATTGAGGAAAAGAATCCTTTGATAGGAGGCCTTGATAAACGCATCGACAGAGTATCTGAGGAAAGCATACAAGTTGTCCTTTTCGTAAATATTCTTATGGCCTCTTGATTTACACATTGACTTTCTGTGCCCTGGCAAGGCGTCTTTTGGTGGAATAATTAAACATTGCAGAGACCGCCAGTCCGGAGATGATGTGCCAGATACCCCACCAGGCGGTGATAAACAGCATTCCTCCGTTCATCAGATCGGGGGGAAATATCTTTGGATTGAACAGCAGCACAAGACCCAGTCCGGAATTCTGTATACCGGTCTCAATGGTGATGGTGCGGCGATCTTCGCGCGGTATCTTAAAAGCAGTGCCGACACCGTAGCCTATGGACAATGCCAGCGCATTGTGAATCAAAACTATAAAGAAAATGTACCAGATGTACTGGAGAAACAGCTGCAAGTTGTTCCCAAACGCGAGTACCACCATCAAAAGGAAAAATAGGATGGAGAATATCTGCATTGGCTTTTTGAGCTTCTGTGAAATCTTAGGTAGAAACTTGTTGGTCAACAAACCGAGTATCAAGGGTATACCGAGCAGGATGAATACTGTTATCATAACATCCGAGATGGGAATCTCGAGAGGCTGCAGAGCCCCGGCAGCTTGTTTGTTGAGGTATTTTACGTAAAGTCCGCCCCACAGCGCAAAGTTGGCGGGAGTGGTAAGCGGTGCAAGAGAGGTGCTGATGGCTGTCAGAGAAATAGAAAGCTCGGCATTGGCTTTTGATAACTGTGACATGAAGTTGGATATATTGCCTCCGGGACAGGCTGCCACCAGTATCATACCCATTGCCACCATAGGTGTAATGCGGTCGTTAAGGATAATTACCAAAAGAAATGTGAGCGCAGGCAGGAGTACCATCTGACAGATGGCACCCAGAATAACCGATTTAGGCTTTTTGAAAACCTCTTTGAACATTGAGGGCTTGATACCGAGTGCCACACCATACATCACAAATGCGAGCACAAAATTAATCGCATCCATTCCCGCTTTGGAGAAGTTAATCTTGACCGGATCAAGATTCAATAGCTGTTTATACATAGTCTTCGCAGTTAAATAAAATGCAAGTTAGTAAAAAATGGATAATAATCACTATTTTTGCGCATCAATACCCATATTCAGATGTCTTACATCATAATGTTTTACAACCTCGAGAATCTTTACGACACTTCGGACGACCCAAATACGGAGGATGAAGAGTTCACTCCTTCCGGTCCCAAAAGATGGACGACTCAGAAGTATCAAAAGAAGCTTGAGAATCTGGCTGAGGTCATATCCACAGTTTCCAACGCATATGGGGGATTTCCCGTGGTCATAGGTGTTTCCGAGGTTGAGAATAAGGTAGTGATGCAGGATTTGGCTGACCAGAGACGCATTCGCGGTGCCCGATACAAATGTATCCATTTTGAGTCAAATGATGTTAGGGGAGTCGATGTAGGGCTCTTTTACCGTCCGGACAAGTTTAAGCTTGAAGGCAGTTGTCCTTTGAATCTGGTATTGCGGAGCGGTCGAGAATACATTGGCCGCGACATACTATGTGCGTGGGGTAAGATTGATGAAGAAATGTTTTGTTTTTACGTTTGTCACCTACTATCAAGGAGGACAGGTGTTAAAAACTCTGCAGGATTCCGTCGTGCCGGCACGGAAACGATATACAACCACGCATTGACAATGCGAGAAAAGTATCCTGACATCAAAGTTGTGGTGATGGGAGATATGAACGACTCACCTTCCGACGAGTCTCTTTCTCTTTTGCTCAGGGCAAGAAAAAAAATCTCCTTGGTAGAACAGGATGATTATTTCAATCCTTTCTGGGCGCTTGATGATGAAGGATTTGGTACCAGCGTCCACAATCATCGCTGGACTCTCTTCGACAATATCATAGTCAGTCCGAATCTGCTGGAGACATTTCCCGACACCTCGGGTTTGAAGCTTGTCAAGACGAATCAAAAGCATTATTGTGAAATTTTCAAGCGCAACTTCATGCTGCAGAAAGGGTGGCCCAAACGCAGTTATAACGGCAATAGTTTTCAGAACGGATATAGTGATCATCTTCCCGTTCTGATCAAGATAGACAAAATCAAATCAATTAATAACAAGAATAACAATGAGCGAAATCAGGGATATCAATCTTTGGGAGAGCGGTAAGCGCAAGATTGACTGGGTTAAGCGGAATATGCCTATACTCAACTCCATTGAACAGGAATTTATCGAAGAAAAGCCCTTCCAAGGGCTGAAAATTGCACTTTCGGTCCATCTTGAGGCAAAGACGGCATACCTCTGTTTGGTACTTGCCGGAGGTGGAGCTGAAATGTATGTCACCGGCAGCAACACACTGTCCACACAGGATGATATAGCGGCGGCACTTTTAAAAGAGGGTCTCAATGTCTTTGGATGGCACGACGCTTCAGCAGAGGAATATGACCGCCATCTTTGCAGTGTCCTTGAGTGTGGCCCCAACATCATAATCGATGACGGCGGCGACTTGACTCACCTGATGCACACAAAATACACTCATTTGACAGATAAAGTCATCGGAGGTTGCGAAGAGACTACCACCGGTATTAATCGTTTGATACGGATGGCCCAAACCAATACCCTAAAATATCCGATGGTAATGGTAAACAATGCCAATTGCAAATACTTATTCGACAACAGATATGGCACCGGCCAGTCTGTTTGGGATGGCATAAACCGTACTACAAATCTCATAGTTTCAGGTAAAAATGTGGTAGTTGCCGGTTATGGCTGGTGCGGTAAAGGCGTTGCAATGCGCGCCAAGGGACTTGGAGCTTCAGTGATCGTCACCGAGGTAGAACCGGTAAAGGCCCTGGAAGCAGTTATGGATGGCTTTGAAGTGATGAAGATGGAGGATGCGGCTCCTATCGGTGACTTTTTTATAACGGTTACCGGCTGCAAGGATGTAATCACTGCCCCCAGTTTTGAAAAGATGAAGGATGGTGCCATTTGCTGCAACGCAGGTCACTTTGACTGTGAGGTATCTGTTGTAGAACTCTCGCAAATGGCTGTGGAGAGCTTTGAGGCACGTGCTAATCTCATCGGTTACAGGATGGCCGACGGCCGCTGCATCTATATCATCGCTGAGGGCAAGCTGGTCAATCTGGCTGCCGGAGATGGGCATCCTGCAGAGATCATGGATATGAGTTTTGCAATCCAGGCACTGAGTGCAAGATATTTGGTCAAGAGCCGCGGCAAACTTCCGCCATCTATCGTTTTGGTTCCGGAGGAGATAGACAACTATGTGGCTGTCAAGAAACTTAAGAGTATGGGAGTGACCATAGATGTGCTAACAAAGGAACAGAAGGCATATCTTGGATTATGACGGAGAGAGAATAAATGGAGCAAAGGAAATACAATCATTTGATTTTTGACATAGACGGCACATTGCTCGATACCGAAAAGACAGGCGTTCTCTCTCTACAGAGGACTGTTAAGGAGTTAATGGGCAAGGATATGACCTACGATGAACTCTACCCCTATTTTGGTATACCGACTTTTGTGGTGGCTCAACAAATGGATGTTGAAGATAAAGAGTTGGCAGCACACCTTTGGGAGAAGAATTTTCAGGAACTGATGTATCTTATTGTTCCTTTTGAGGGTGTTCACGAAATGCTTCCCCGCCTTCGCGAAATGGGATTCAAATTGGGTGTAGTGACATCCAGAAGTCGTTTTGAGTTCAACTTCGACCCCCATTTGAAGCAATGGAAAGATCTTTTCGATACAATTATCACCAGCGACGATTCACTTCGTCATAAACCCTTTCCGGATCCCCTTTTGGCCTATATGTCCCGTTCCGGCGCAACAACTGATGAATGCATCTATTTCGGAGATACGGAATATGACTTCGAGTGTGCTCGCGCAGCAGGTATTGATTTTGCTTTGGCTGATTGGCGCAATCGGGGTTTTCAGGGTATTCCGGCTCAATACCGCTTTTCGAGTGTAGAAGAGATTCTGAAAATCTCAGAAACGCTGCGCTAGAATCGCATAAGCCGAGCAGATAAAACTTTTTCAGAACTCCATCGTTTTCTCGACTACATGAAATTGTGCGACAACTTGTTGCACAATTTAGGCGAGTTGTTGACGAAAACTTCAAAATATTTGATTTTTCGTCAATAAGGAATACTCATACTTGTTGTTGTTCTTTGAACGTTAGCAATTGGCTGTCGGCCTATAATTGTTAATTACTCGCAAGGCACATATTGCTCATCATTTGACGGGTGTAACCTTATATCCTTTCTCACTTAACAGGCATGGAATGCTATTTTCCCAACACTAAATGCATAACCCAAATACCCCAACTCCCTACTCCACTACACTTCAGACTACAGACTACCTACTCGGGACTCTATTTGCATACCATAATTTCCAGAATCATCTCATCTGTGCTCTGCATACCAATGGAGCCGATTTTGCCGAGATTGGCAATGGTTTTTTCGATATCCTCCTCTATGATGCCGTCGTTGGATGATATGCAGATACCGTCGAGCGCAAGGACTGCAGATTGCAGCGCGCTGGCTACTCCTGAGGCCACTTTTAGAGCACACCCTACCTTGGCTCCGTCGCATACCATTCCGGTAATATTTCCAATCATGTTTTTTATGGCAGCGCACATCTGCTCATAACCTCCCTTGCGCAGGTAGACAATGCCGCAGGCTGAGCCTGTAGAAGCGACTACACATCCGCAGAGAGCCGAGAGTCTGCCCAGATGTCCCTTGATGTGGATAGCTACCAGGTGGCTGATCACCAATGCTCTTGCCAGCTCTTCGTGACCGGCCCCTAATTTTTCCGCAATAGCGATAACCGGAACCGTGGCTGTGATACCCTGATTGCCGCTACCGGAGTTGCTCATGGCAGGAAGTGTAGAGCCCGCCATCCTCGCATCGGATGCTGCTGCAGTGTAGGCCATGGCATAGGTGAGATAGGTGTCTCCATATACAACTTTATTGATGGGAGCGAGCAATGTTCTGCCCACCTGGAGACCATATTTATTTCGAAGTCCCTCATCTACCAACGCTTTGTTGAGAGTCACGGATTCCATTATAAACTCCAGATCTTCAAGCGGTGTGCCAGTGGCGAAATCAAGTATCTGCTCAATGGTAATGTTTCGAGCGAAGTCATGTTCAAGAAGATCGCCGGAGGGATCATTACAGCCGCTGTTCTCTATGCTGTTGATGATTTTACCATCAAGTTCCTCATGTATTATAGAGTCGTGATTGCCGCTTATAATAGCGACTGCTTTGTGAGAGCCTTGGCTCTCTGAAACTTCGGCATAAACATAGAGCTTCTCCGAAGTTTCTGCAAGCGATATGGTTACCTTTCTTGTTGATACCATTTCCCGCGCTTTGAAGACGCTTTCATCAGTTACATCTTTAAGTACTTCGAGGCGGTATTTTGATTTACCGCAGGTGCATCCCAGAGCCGCTGCGATATGCAGTCCCACAGTATCGGTACCTGGAATTCCCACCCCCATGCCGTTCTTGAGGATATTGTTGCTGACTTTGACATCAATTAGTTCAGGTTCCTGAGAGATGCTCCTCAGGAGTTCGCAACTGCGGGCTACTGCAAGGGCCACCGCTATGGGTTCGGTGCATCCGAGAGCCGGTTTGACCTCTTGTTTGAGAAGTGCTATGATTTTGTTTTTCATATTGTTAAAAAGGGGCGACTTTGTTGCCACCCCCTGATATTGTGCAGTGTAAAATTAAAGACCTCTGACTCTCCTCTTGTACTCTGTAATACAGGCGTCGAGTCGCTCTTGAGCCGTGGTGTCGCCGGGCACATTGTGAGAGGGGTGTATGAAGAGCTTCTCGCCGCGATCTGCAAGGATCTCGGCAACGGTGCAGATGGTCATCCATACTGTGGTTACGAATGCTACCGTTGATACGGGACCAATCTTATCGCGGTGGTTTTTGAGGTCAACCGATGCGTCTATGAGAGGGCAGCAGGTGTCCACCACATAGTCGGCAATCTGGAATAGGTTTTTACCGCCGGAATGACGGGGAACCTTGTTGCCCGTCTGTTCCGCCGAACCAAATACTATGACTTTCATGCCGCGTTTCTTTGCTTCAAGAGCGACGTCAATATTAACTGCGTTGATGCCGGTATGTGAGAAGAGCCAGAGGATATCCTTTTCATCGAAATTCCAGCCTTTCATGATGGCTTTGCCATAGCCTTCGGTTCTCTCGAGAAAAAGGAACTGGTCGATACCCATCTCACCGGTTATATGAGTAAAAAATGTAAGGGGAAGCTCGCACAAGGGATGGAATCCTACGAAGCCTCCGATACGGGGATACATTTCCTCTATAGGGAGAGTAGCATGGCCACAACCGAAAGTGTGGACCCAGCGACCGGATTGGATAGTGTTTGCCATAACTTCTGCAACCTTGCGGATATTCTCCATTTGAGTTGCCTCAATCTTATTCATAACGCCCTGAGCGTTCTTTAACCATTGGTTTGCTAACATTTGCTGTATTTTAAGTTATAATAATCTTTGTTTTAAATTCTTAATTGCTAATTGCTCATTGCTAATTGCTCATTGCTAATTGCTCATTGCTAATTGCTCATTCCTCATTGCTACCAACTCCACACTACCCACTCCATACTCCCCACGACATACTACATACTACATACTTTCTCTCTCTGCCATCCGTTTGTCACGTTTGCGTTTCTCTCTACCGCGAGTCGATTTGAGGTAACGTTTCCACTGATCATCATTGAAGATTTTTTCATACTCTTTATCAATGGCGTCGAGCCATTTGTCATATGTGATCTGAAATATTTCGCGATTGGTAGCACCGGAGCGCTGGATGGCGCTCATTTCCTCATTCATTTTCGGCATCATATCCTGTAGAAGGGAATCTACGAGAAAGACCTGTCGAAAATCAAGTTCAAATTCTCTCATAAGATTATCTGCTTCCTTAGCTGCCAACTCTTCAAAATTTGGCGGACCCTGCTCGCCTTGAGGATTTTGCGCATACAAAAGGCTACCGCAAAGCAGGGTTAATGTAATTGACAACAAAAACTTTGAGTATCTCATGATGTGAAGGTTGTTATAGGTTGCAAAGATAATAAATATCCCAATAACAAGTTTTTTATTATATTCGTGAAAATATTAACAAAAAATTGAAGAAAATGAAGAGAATATTCAAAATCGTAATCTGCCTGATGCTTGCAATGTGGCTGGGACAGGTGGAAGCCAATGCATGTACCAATGTTATTGTGACCAAAGGAGCCTCCAAGGATGGTTCCTGTATGGTGACTTATTCTGCTGACTCCCACCAGCTCTATGGTGAACTATATTATGTGCCCGCCGCCGTGTGGCCTAAAGGATCGAAAATGGATATCTATGAGTGGGATTCGGGCAAATACCTCGGCCGGATAGATCAGGTTGAACGCACACATCAAACCGTTGGTAATATGAACGAACACCAGTTGATTATTGCAGAGACTACCTTCGGAGGACGTGACGAGTTGGCTAATCCCCATGGTGTTATGGACTATGGTTCCCTTATTTACATCACTCTCCAGAGGGCACGTACCGCACGAGAGGCTATCACGATAATTGACGAATTTCTCCAGAAATACGGATTTCCTTCGGGAGGAGAATCATTTTCCATCGCGGACAAGGATGAGTGCTGGATAATGGAGATCGTGGGTAAAGGTGAAGAACTTGGGGCTGTGTGGGTTGCCATCAGGATTCCGGATGGATATATCAGCGCACATGCCAATCAGAGCCGCATCCACAAATTCCCTCTCAATGACCACGAGAATTGCCTCTATGCTCCCGATGTTATCTCCTTTGCCCGCTCAAAGGGCTTTTTCACCGGCGAAGATAAGGACTTCAGTTTCTGTGATGCCTACGCACCTGCTGACTGGGGTGCGCTCAGGGGTTGTGAAGCAAGGGTGTGGGCTGCGTTCAATATTCTCGGTAAAGGCACATTCGATGCTGACAAATATCTCGATTTCGCTTTTGGTCACAACCCCGACAATAAGATGCCGCTCTATATAAAACCCACGGAGAAAGTTGGAGTCAAAGAGCTTGCAGATGTGATGAGAGACCATTTTGAGGATACCCCGATGGACTTCAGATATGATGTGGGTGCGGGCCCTCACGAAGTTCCCTACAGATGGCGCCCTATGGGTTTTGAAGTGGATGGAGTGACATATCGCTATGAGCGCTCAATTGCCACCCAGCAGACGGGATTCTGGTTTGTAGCACAATCACGCGGCTGGCTTCCGGACGAGATCGGAGGTGTGATTTGGTTTGGAACAGATGACGCCGCCACTTCTGCAGTGACTCCTATCTATACCTCAATTACCGAGGTTCCCGAGTGCTTCAGAGTGGGCAACGGCGGTATGACCACCTACTCGCCTACCTCCGCATTCTGGCTCTTCAACAAAGTGACTCACTTTGCATATCTCTTCTACAATAGGGTAGAGCCCGTTCTCAGAGCTGAGATCGACGCTTTCGAACTGGGTAGCCTGGAGCTTGTCAAAAAGAGTGATTCCAATGCACTCAAGATGCTGGAGGCCGGCAACAGAGGACAGGCTATTGCCTATCTCACAGAATTCTCTGCCAAGAGATCGGAGCAGCTATTTAATAAATGGTTGGAGTTGGAGGAGTTTCTTCTTATCAAATTCATTGATGGCAACATCAAGCAGCAGAATGAAGATGGTACATTCAAGGACAACGGCTCCGGTAAGGGAATTCCGGCACGTCCCATCAACGATATCCCCCGTGAGCGCTGGCTCCGTGCCATTGTCAAAGACCATGGAGATGTAATGAAAGTTGGAAGATAATAATTACGCAAAAAGCCCTCGGTCAACGACCGGGGGCTTTTGTTATAGTGAATGATCCAAAGATCTATCCGCAACGATTAATTACGCAGTGAGGCTATTTCATTGACGGCATCAATTGCGGCTCTGACCTCTTTTTCCATGGTAAAGGCTCCGATACTCATGCGAACCGTTCCGTGATTATCTATGGTACCAATGCCCTCATGTACTTTGGGTGCACATTGGAGGCCGATACGAACTGCAATGTTGTAGTCCACGTCCAGCATGGTGCCGACATCGCTGGAATCAAAGTTGTTGATGTTGAACGAGAGCACCGGATTATGATTTTTCGCGCTTTTACAGCAATAGAGTTTAACGGCTGGATTCTTACGCAGTCCATCCACCAAGATGCTCCACAATTCCATTTCACGCCGGTGAATGTTCATTATCCCTTGTTCGGTAATCCATTTTACTCCGGCATGAAGACCTGCCACTCCCAGGATGTTAAGGGTACCGTATTCCAAACGATAAGGATACTCATCCAAGTGTGCAGGATAAGCGGAACGTACGCCGGTACCGCCGGCGCGGGTATGTTTGATTTCAATTCCTTCACGTACGTATGAACCGCCGATACCGGTCGGTCCCATCAGACATTTATGGCCAGTAAAACAATAGACATCTATGTTGCTGGCCTGCATGTCCAAATCTACGGCACCGGCACCCTGGCTTCCGTCTACAACGAAAAGAATACCTTTCTTGCGACAGATTTCCCCGATCTCCGTTAATGGTTGAATAGTACCTACCACATTGGAACAGTGGGTAACAATCACAAATTTCGTGTTCGGACGGATTGCCTTTTCGATATCCTCCGGATGCACATAACCATCCTCATCAAACGGCACATAGGTTACATCGATTATTCCGGCTTGTTCATTGACATAAAGTGGGCGCAAAACAGAGTTGTGCTCCAACATTGTCGTAACGACGTGAGTGCCTTTTTCAACCAGACCGTTGATGATCAGGTTGAGTGAATCCGTGGCGTTATAACTGAATGTCAGTCGGTTGTAGTCCCCACCGCCGTTGAAGAGTTCTGTCAACATTTTGCGGGTGGATGTTACCATATCTTCGGCTTCCAAGGCAGCATCAAAGCCGGAACGTCCCGGACTTACTCCTTTGGTACAATAAAAAGAGTGCATAAATTCGTACACGCTATCGGGCTTCGGGAAACTTGTGGCCGAATTGTCCAAATAAATCAATTTGCTCATGTTGTATTATAATATTAATGCGTTTGCTACAATTTCTGCAACGGTCATGATCTTAACCCCCAATTTATAGGTGTGATTCAATTGCAATAATTGATCGACACAGTTATGACAGGGCGTAATGACGATCGTGGCGCCGCTCTTGCTAATTTGATCGGCTTTGATCTTGCCGATTCCAAGTCGGCGTTCATTATACTCGCTCATAGCCAACTGCCCGCCTCCACCGCCGCAGCAATGGTTGTCGTTACCGTATGGGTTCATTTCGATGATATTGCTGCACGAAGCATGCAATACATAGCGAAGTGTATTGAACATTCCGCCGTTGCGTACCAAGTTGCAAGGATCATGAATGGTAACCGGTTCGCTATTGAGGCTTTTATCCAAACGAATCCGCCCTGAATCGATATATTCTTTCATCAGTTCCACGGCCGTTATCATATCGAATTCGTAGGAATGTCCCAAATAATTAGGTCCTTCCCAACGGTTGGCGTAGGATCCGTGTCCGCATTCACCCAAAATCAATCGTTTACCCTTTAAACGAAGTACCTCATCGTGGAGGTTGCGGGCAATCAGGGTCGCTTCGGCAGTGTTTCCGTTGAAATAACCGTAATTGGTTACATCATAGTACTTGGTTGAAAGGGTCCAGCTTTCTTGAGCGGCATAGAAAATTTTGGCCATCGCCTTGATGGAGAGCGGGAAAAACTTGGGTTCGCGCGGATTGAGGGTATAGAATATATTGCAATCCTGTTCGTCCAGCGGAATACGAGCATTTTCATCTTCCACTTCATCTTGCAGTTCTTCTTCCATCCATTCAATGGTATCCGTATACTCCTCGACGGGAATAGCCATATTATTGCCGGTCTGAACGGCTGCATCTACCGTGGATTGCAGTGAAGCCGGAACCATGCCCATCTCTGCCAACATCTCCCGACCTTTATGGACGAGGTAGGAGATATCTACTCCGATGGAGCAATGGGCTACGCAACGGCCACACATGGTGCAGGATCCGAAAAGCAGGTCTACCATCTCTTCCGCCGTCTCTTCATTCAAGGGGCGGGCATTGACTAATTTAGGAGCATGTTTACCCAGAAATGTGTTGTAACGTTTGTAAATGGATGCAACGATATCCACTTTAACGGCTGGGATATATTTAGCTTCGTGGAAGGTGTCATAGTACATGCAACTGGTAGCGCAAAGACCGCATCGGACACAAGAATTCAGATGGGTGCGCAATTTGCTGTCCGAAATATCGGCCAAAAGGGCCAGCGCTTTTTCTCGTTTTACGGGATCTATCTGTTTCATAGCGTCTAATGTTCGGGCCATGTACCTCGGCGGCCATAAAAATAACCGAGGTGTAAACGGGCAAAAAAGAAATAGAGGATATGACGTGTTTTGCCGAGTGGAAACCACAGCAGGAACAAAACGGATATGATAAAGTAAACCATTTCAATGGCAGGCAGATGGGGAAATGCCATAAATAATGCCGTTATTGCTTGAAATATGGTCGTCAAACCATTTGAAATGTAGTCGTCGGGGTTGGAAAAAGAACGTAATTCCCGTTTGACAAGACGCTTGATCAAAACCCCCAGGCCACAAAGGGTCGAAATCAGCAGGCAACCTCCTATTATCCATCCCAAGACTTCGGGCATGGCCCAATGTGTAAAGATGTTGATAAGAGAATATACCAACAGGAGCAACGACAAAAAGGTTCCTAAATGGTAAATGATCCCTGCGGCGTAGGTCGGAAGATGGAGATAAGCAGATTCTTTATGCTGCGGCATCATTGAGTTTATGTAAGCATAACGAATGCCGGCCGGCGTACTGCCTTGTGCTTTTGCCTTATCCTTGGGCATTCCAAGACGGATGAGGCGAATAAAATGGCCCAAGAACATGACTATGCATGCTACTAAGGCCACCAATGCTAAAATATGATACCAGTTCATAGCCCTATACGCATCCGTCCGGTTTGGGTAATCCGGCTACACGACAAGCGCCGCGAGCAGGTCCCAAGGGGAACAAATCATAAATTTCTTTTAATTTCAAGCCGGTGGATTTGCATATTTTGCGTACCATCGGGGCATTACCATTTTCCAGATAGTGCTCACGTATCACATCAATTATTTTCCAGTGATCTTCAGTTAATGCGCTAATACCGTCTTCTTGGGCAAAGGTTTCTGCCACAGTTGCGTTCCAAATGTCAGGATCTTTTAAGAATCCGTCTCCGTCAACTTCGTATTGTGCCATATTAAATTTTATTAAATCGTTCCAAACGGCCACTAAGGTAGGAAAAAATGTGTGTGCGACAAAACAAAATTTAAAATAATAATTTATTTTCCGTATTACCAACCGCCTCTTAATGTGTTTACCTTGATCAAAAAGCCTTTATGGTTTCTTCCAAACTATTTTTTGAGGGCAATCAAGGCGGAGGCAAGTTGATAATGAAGATGAATTATTCATCTTTTGAATGTTGAACATTGCCAATTCTAAATATTAAAATTGTTCCAAATAATTGTTAATTCCGCCAACTATTACGTAAATCATACCGGTTGTTACGCAAATCATACCGGTTGTTAAAAACAGCATATGGATGTAGTTAATTAAAGTTAACTTTGTTAATACTAGTAATTTAGAAGTATCAAATATGAAAACGAGAATTGCATCATTTTTTGTTATGGTACTGGTTACCATGCTGTTTACAGGGTGCGACATTGAGGGCCCCGAATACAAATACAATGTGCATGTACCCAAAGGCGCACATGCAGATGCGGGTAAACTGAAGTTTAAACCCGTTTCGGCAGAGCAAAAAAAAGAACTTGAAAGTCAGGGCTTCAAGTTTGTCGGTACGCCCATCAATATGAGACTGGGCGAGCAGGAACATGTGTTCCTAAACGAACTGGCAACTATCACTTTTGGCATTCCCGGCAGTATCAAGGAAGAAGATTATTACCATCTTCTGGGAGTCATCTTTACCGATGGAGAACCGGTATATATGGTTCCCAATGCAACAGATTTGCAAAAGAAAAAAGTGACGTTCAAAACTTCTCACTTCTCTGTAGGGGCGCTTGTTTGGAAAACGGACGAAGAGCTGCTCAATATACTGGCACCCCGCATAGCAAACGGTGGCTATCATAAAAGCATGCGCGATAACGATCTTAAAAAAACTTTCAGTGATAGGATGTCTGACGTGATGGAAGACGCAGGTCTTGGGGACGATATGCTTTTGGGAAGGATTGTCCGTAAGGTGGCGGCTGATAACGAATATATCTCCGATGCAGTGGAGCTGATCAATAGCGACGATCCTGCTACGGCCATCAAGGATAAGGCCGTCGAGAAACTTCAGGAGAAAACGCTCGAAATGCTATTTGCGGCCTATCAGAAAAAATACAAAGAGCATGGCAAAGTTGATAAAGACAACGCAATTGTCAAAACTTTGGAAGAACATCTCACAAGCAGCAATGTCAAAGACTGGGCTACGAAGTTAGGCTCGGGTATCTCGCCTTACGAGCTGGCCAAGGATTATTGCAAGGATTTCGCCGTTGACAAAATGAAGAGCTTCGCCACCAAAATGGTACCGATCATCGATCTGATGAAGAAAGAGGCCGAAGTTATCAAGTTCCTAAAGGATTTTTGGGTGGACAATAACACGGAGGAGGCGTTCCAGATCTATTTAAAGCTCTCTCCGGACAGCAACGGGCGTATTTCCGACGATAACTGGGGCTCGATTGCCAATACCTATATGGCAGCTATCATCCGGCAATACAAGATAGATGGGAAGATGACGGAAGCAGAAATCCGCCAGATGTTCGAACAGCGCATCAAGAAAAAGAACGAAATAGATGAAGAGGAAATCAAGGTCAGGAAACAGTTTGAGTTGTGGAAAAAGAACCTTTTATTCCAGCGTGGCCATTGCAGGTTTGACTACGACATGGATCTGACCGTTCGTCTGACCATCCTGCACAACCTGACGGAACGTTTCCGCAAGGAATTTATGGTTAATGGCAGGATACCTCGCAATGGGGACTGGGATATGAATACTGACGAGGAAATATTGGCAAATATGGTGTACCAATATCTCACTTTCTTTCCCGACACTAAGAAGTTTTATGCTTGGGCGCAGGCACAAGGTTTCTATGGAGGTCGTCTGCAGCGAGATTTAGACGAGTTGAACAGAGACCGTTCGTGGTACTTGGTCAGGGTGGATGTCAACAGGACCGAAAGCAGTTCAGGTGAGTACTATTGGTACTCTTATAAAGCCTCTGAGGGAAATCATAGCTATAGTGTGGGATCAAAACAAGTCTCCAATTATGGTTGGCCGATACAGTCGGCCTCGTTTGAAGCCACCTGCACCTCGCCCCCAAAGGTAATGAACTATAAGGACGTCGTCAGGCTGCATGTCACGGTAAAAACCGGTTCTGAAACCGATTATGTTTGGTGTGTGGCTTGTGGTGTGAATTTTGACATTGAAGAGTGTGGTATGGGTGCTGTCACAATTTGGGCTACTCGCTCAACGCAAGAGAATCTGATAGGCAGTATGTCGGTATGTTCTTGTAAAGGTTCGCCCAAAAGCGGAGAGTGCGACTATGTATTGGTGATACCTTCAGGATCGAAAGATGCTTTATGGGCCGTCAATTTCAGCAGTTGCGGATCACGTACCCACTGGGTGTATCAGTGTCGGGGAATTTTGGAATAGGTCAGTGTTCTATCCCGATTCGGGCTTCTACTCCTTGGGTGTAATAATGTTTGATCTCTTTCATCTCGGTGACCAGATCGGCTACTTCGATCAGTTCAGGTGGGGCATACCTGCCGGTAATGATGATTTCGGTTTCAGTCGGTTTTTGTGTGATTATATCGATTAATTCCTGAGCTGAAAAGAGTCCGTAGAAAATAGCAATATTGGCTTCATCCAATACCACAACATCATATTTGCCGGATAGGATGATCCCCTTGATTTCTTGCAATCCCCGTCGTGCAGCATCAATGTCTGCCTGCGTGGGATTATTATCTATAAAACAATCGAGTCCGTACTGTTTTATCTCCACCATCGGCAGAAATTGTTCTATAGCTGTCACTTCAGAGTAGCGTTGTCCTTTTACAAATTGGGCAAAAAACATCTTTTTTCCTGCACCGGCGGCGCGCAATGAGAGTCCCAGCGCTGCTGTTGTTTTCCCTTTTCCATTTCCGGTATAAACCTGGATATATCCTCTAGTTTTCCTTGTTTTCATAATACCACAAATTTAAACATTTTTAGTCGCTTCTGCCATTTCCAAAAGATTGGCATTGGTTAATTTTTTGAAGATGTAAATTTCCGCACAAAATGACTTATTTCCAATAGGTTATAGAACATTTGCGGCAATAATGGCACAAAATTTGCCGTTTTTGCAATATGCAAAAACATGAAATTTATTTAGTGACCGGAGCAACCGGCCATCTGGGTCTTACAATAATAACTCAATTGATTGCAGATGGCAAAAAGGTCCGTGCATTGGCACTGTCGGGTGATAAGTTAAACTCGCGCCTGCCTTCCGAGGTTGAGATTTGTTATGGAAATATAATCGACCCTTCCTCTTTGGAAGAGTTTTTCCGTGTTGATCCTGATACGGATGTATTTGTGATACATTTAGCCGGTATAGTGACCACTTCTTTGGAATACCAACAAATCGTATATGATGTAAACGTTAAGGGAACACGGAATATTACAGATGCTGCAATTAAACACAACGTGACCAAACTAGTGCACGTAAGTTCGGTACATGCCATACCGGAAAAGCCCAAGGGAGAGGTCATACGCGAGGTCGATCATTTTGACAAAGATCTTGTTTACGGACTATATGGCCAGACCAAAGCTGAGGCGACTCAGTATGTCCTGGATGCCGGGAAAAAGGGACTGGATGTTACTGTCATACATCCAACAGGTATTTGCGGCCCCAATTCCCCTTCGAATAACCGCTCGGCACAACTGGTGATCACTTGTTGGTGCAGTAAGATGCCTACAGGGGTAGTTGGAGGATTTGACTTTGTAGATGTTCGCGATGTAGCGGCAGGAATAATTGCTGCCTGTAAGAAAGGGCGCAAGGGAGAATGTTATATATTGAGCAACCGATATATCTCCATTAAAGAATTTTTCCGGACCTTCGAAGATATCACAGGTAAAAGGCAACCCAGACTTATGGCCCCGATGTGGCTGGTCAAAATATTTATGCCGAGCTATGATCTTTTTTACAAGCTGACAAAAAGAACTCCATTATTTTCCACCCAATCATTACATATCTTGACAACTAACTCTCTATTCTCATCTGATAAGGCCCGCCATGAGTTGGGTTATACCACCAGACCATTTAAAGAGACTCTCGCCGATACGATAGAGTGGATGAAGAAAGAGGGAGTTATCTCTTGAGCGGAGAATTAAGCTATTTTTCTGTCAGAATTATACTTGATGACTTGTAAAAGTATTTGTCATCAAGCTGTATCCTTAGATATTGTTCTATTTCTTTTCTTTTGATAAGAACGATCCTTTCTCGATAAAAAACGGATGACTTATCATTCTTGGCAATATAATAGTGGAAGGTTTCACCCGGATTAATGTTTTTAATAAATGAATATCCTATAGTTTTCGGTTGCTCATCCAATAAGTTTTCAAACATCGCCTCAATTAAGGAGAAGTCGCCTTTTCTCTTTTTAAAGTAATCGTGAACCAACTCCGTATTTGGTCTGTCATTTATCGGCTCCAACGACACCCAGGTTAAATACTCCTCGCTTGAGTTATTTGTAATCCGGAAATCCTCTATTATTACATTTTTATCAATGATTCCATTGTAATAACTAACCTCTGCAGTATCAATCTGTATCTGACCTTGAGCATTACATGCTGTAATAAACAGCATCAAAGTCAAAAGGGATATACAGGCTCTTGTTTTCCTTTTTATTAAGGTCGCTCTTGATAAAATTCCGAGGTCTTGTGCCATTGAGGGTAGGTTTTTTCGTTGGCTATGCGGTAACCGACACTGAAAAAGAGTTGTGCATCTTCGAGCAGGCCATCCGGTTTGTCGCGTTCGGGAACAAACTCGTCACATGGCTTGTGGTAAACATTCTTCCAATAATCGGCGATGATTTGAAGTGTCGCCTCTTTGCCCAGTTCGCGCTGGTGGGTATAGCCTTTGGCAAATAGGAACGGAACACCCTTTTTCATGAAAGGCAGCTGATCGGAGCGGAAAAACATGCCGTTTTCCGGATTGGGATCGTTGGAAATATAACGACCTTGTTTCAGAGCCTCTGTCTCAAGATATTCATCCAATTCGGAATGCCCAAGTCCGGTTACTGTGACATCTTCAAATCTTCCCAGCATAAGAATTACATCGGAATTGAATCCGGCGACTGTTTTTTCCATCGGGAAAACTGGATTCTCCACATAGTGATAACTACCCAACAGACTCGACTCTTCTGCGGTGGGAATGAAGAACAATAGAGAGCGCTCCGTCTGCGGTTGTACCTTAAATTCCTCGGCAATCGCCAATACCCATGCCATAGCTGCGGCATTATCCGAAGCACCATTGTAGATGGAGTCCCCGTCAACCGGTTGACCGATGCCCAGATGATCCCAATGCGCCACATAGACAACCGCCTCATCGGGGGCAGTCGAACCTCTCAAAATCCCTGCTACATTGTGCGAAGTGCAGGTTTCCCACGAATTGCGGAGGTGAACATCGAGTTTCGCCTGTAGCTGAACGGGGGTAAAATCGCGGGTGACAGCAGCTTCTTTGAGCGCATCGTAATCGTATCCGGAGCGAGCCAACAGGTCGCGCGCCGCAGATTGAGAGATCCAGCCGAGCACTTTGCACTGCTTATCGTTTTGCGCCTCATCATACAGATAATATTCCGGATCCCTCGAATGGCGGGAAGGCACAGCCCAAGGATAGCCGGAAGCCACCTCTTCATACACGATAATACATCCAGCAGCGCCTTTGCGCTCCGCTTCTTCAAATTTATAGGTCCAGCGCCCATAATAGGTCATGGTTGTGCCGTTGAAAAGCGTAGAATCTTGAGTAAAGAACCCCGGATCGTTGACCAACACCATGATAGTCTTCCCTTTTACATCAATTTTTTCGAAATCATTCCAATTGTGTTCAGGTGCATCGATTCCAAAACCGACGAACACAATCTCATTGTTCGTTAGTGCAATTTCAGGAGCCAACATCGGACTCCAAAGGCTGATTTCGGTTCCGTTCGTATACCGCAGCACTCCTTTTATATCCTTGATAATCACCGGCTCGGATGGGTCGGGGAGAATCTTGACCAATGGAACTTCTTGCAAATAACTATCACCAAAGGCCGGCTCCAGCCCAATTTCTTCCATTCGCGATTGCAGATAGCGGACGGCGCGTTCCCCACCGATTGTACAAGGGGCACGCCCCTCCATATCATCGGCAGCCAGGATTTCCAGATCGGTCGCCAGCATGGCGAGGTTCATTTTTTTCGTTTTTATTGAATTATCATTGCCACAACTCACCAAAAGGAATAGCAGCACAAGCGAATAGAGAAAATGTTTCATAGGATTTGAGATTTTATCCTACAAATATAACCTTCGGGAATTTAATTCACAAATGGAAAATTTTGCGTTATCCGCTTAAAAATGAGTAATTTTACAATATGGTAGAATTAAGGCATCTTGAAGCTGTGCCGAAAAAAGGTCAATATGAGATGCGAAAAATGAAAGGAGGTAATCATGAAAAAAATCATTTTCATTTTGAGTTGTATCCTGCTTTTTTCCTGCAAAGCGGAAAAAACGACACTTTCACCTTTTGTTTCCGTTTATAAAAGTGACCGGATCGGCAATATTCTTCCTTCATATATTTTTTTGAAGACACAGCCTCGGACTTTTGAAATATACTCGCCGACTATATATGGAAGTCTCTTTGGTCAATGGGAGATAAGCAATGATACATTGTTCCTGTTTCCCGAGTACGAGTATTTTTACCGGGATTCGGAGTCAAGGATCTCTAAAATAACACCGCAGGATACAAGTATGCTAACTATTCCACAACGGTATCTGATAAAAGATGATTGTCTGATTGATGTAACAAATTATAGTGCCATTTTGCCCGAACCATTCAATAATCAAAGCCATCAGATGGTCTATAAGCGTGTAATAAAGAAATAAGAAAAAGAGGCCTCTCGTTTGACGGATGCAATCCGGGAGAATTGTTCCACAAGGCAGTATATACTTAGCGCAATATGAAAAGAGCGAATAAAATAGTTGGAGTAGTAGGAATATGCATCAATGTGCTTCTACTGTTTTATTCGCTTCATTGGTGTTGTTTATACAATTTCACGAGCGGAAGATTGTTCTTGTTTATCTATCCCAATTGGGTGCTGCTGATAAATTGTTTGCTTGCCATAATTGGAATTTTCATCTCGATACTTTTAATGAGAAATAAGATTGGAATGAAATTGTTTCTGATTATTACGATACTATTGTGGTTGGTTGTTTTATCAAATTTTTTCTTTCCTATATACTGAAATGAAAATTAGTAATTTTACCGTAACTGAAGAAATAATAGCAGTATTGTGTAGATATGATCTTTTGCAGACATATTCGATTATCCCCGACTTTTCAATTGATGAAAGTTACAAAGGGGCAGATTATTACCTTTGTAAAAACGATTTATCCAAATACAAGAGAGTGGTTACTAATATTGGGCTTGGCTATTATAAACCGCTCGGATTAAGATGCAAATAAACAAATTAGCCCCTACATTGTTCTTTAGGGGCTATTTTCATAGAGAGATGCTATGTGTTGGTGCGGGTTTATGACTCCTTTTGTGGTGTTTCAGCAATCCTTCTTACCGTTTTATACATGTTCCGTTGTGATTTCATCAGATTGACTGATTGTAAAGCAATAGTTTTGGTTTCGTTCAAAATAGTCATAAACAAGATACTGTTTCGCGTGCCACTTTCCAGTATTTTAACTCGTTTGATCTGTTTTTTTGTCAAATGGGCACATAATTCCAAAATCTCATCGCGCAACTCGTTGATTACGGAGAAGTCTGAATAATCTTTATCATTTATTTTCCTAATAAAAGTTTCATACAACTTTATAACGTGGCTGTTGAGCTCCTCCAAGTCAGCCTCCTGCTCGTCATTAAAACCTTTGTGATTGTTTTCAATGTACATCAGACTATCCGAAGTTATTACACGCAACGCTTTTGTGATTTCGTATGTGTAATCTACAATTTGAACATATTCCTGTTCAATGTCCAGCTCTTTCACGGAAATGGTTTGAATGGTGGGAACCACTTCGTAGGTGCGTTTATCCTTATATTGTTTGTATAATTTCTCAACTTTCAGGGCGATTTTCCGCAATAGGTTTCTATTTTCGTCTTTAAGGCCTCTGACATTGTCTTTATAAATGTCAAGCATCAATTTGATGGATTCCCTTACTTCGGTGGTTGAAGCCGCTACGATTCCTGATTCATCTTCCAGAATCTGTGCCTTTGCGGCTTCAGCTGATTTACGTTTTTTGTGGAACTTGGAGGATTTGAAAAGAAGAAAAACGACTAATGCGAGCATTGCGAAAACGGCAATTTTTCCTCCAAAAACAAGTATGGTAGCGACCAATCCGGCTACAGTAAAAGCGACAAGTGCTGTTATGAACCATCCTCCGATAACGGTAAGAACTCCGGTAATACGATAAACTGCACTTTCACGTCCCCAGGCTCTGTCGGCAAGTGACGAACCCATGGCGACCATAAATGTTACGTATGTAGTGGATAACGGAAGTTTAAGCGAAGTTCCCAAAGCTATGAGCATAGCAGCAATGGTCAGGTTTACGGATGCGCGAATCAAGTCGAAAGAGGCTCCGGGTTTAAGATCTTGTTCGGGTAGGAGAAATCTGCTATTAATTTTCTCTATAAAAGATTGCGAGAAGAGTTTTTTAATAGCCCTATTGGTACTTACGCCCCAACGTACAAAAGCACGTGATAGAGGAGATGATGAAAAGCGCTCTATACCCGCAGCTTGGCGACTTAAATTAACTTCGGTTGCAGTTACCGTACGTGCTTTTTTGGAAAACCATAATGCCAACACCATAATAGCTCCTGCTGCCAATAGTATTAAAACATCAGCTTTAACAGGTCCGTTAAGTGAGTCCATGTAGAGGTTCTCAATAGATCCACCGGAGGCAACAACTCCTTTAGCATGTAGATAAGAATCCAATCCGGCTAAGGGGGCACCAATAAAATTAACCAAGTCGTTGCCTGCGAAGGCCAAAGCTAAGGCCATTGTTCCTACCAATACGATGATTTTTAAAATATTAACCCTCAATAATTGCAGAATGCCCATAAAAACAGTCCAACCGGCGAAGGTTATAAGAAGGGTTTTTCCCATGTTGGCTTCAATCATATTCAAAAAATCGTCTACCACAAAGGGGCTTCCTTTCAATCCTTTGAATACGATAAAGTAGGTCATTGCAGTAAGGGCAAAACCGCACCACAACGCTCCCAAATATTTGAATGTCTTCTTATAGCGGAAAGAAAAAATCAGCCTGGAAATATACATGATCACGCTGCCGGCAAAAAACGCAATAGCTACCGAAACAAAGATTCCGGAAATAATCGCCAAAGCTTTACCGGAATTGATGTAGTCAATCAAATTACCTCCGTTGTTTTGCCAAATGGTATAAAGCGCAACGGCGACCCCAGCTCCCAATAGTTCGAAAACCAGAGATACGGAGGTTGAGGTGGGCAATCCGAGCGAGTTGAACACATCCAATAGAATCACATCCGTGAGCATGACGGCCAAAAAGAGCATCATGATATTACTAAATGTGAACATTTCGGGATGGAAAACACCGCTTCGGGCAATTTCCATCATTCCGCTCGAAAAAAGAGTTCCCAGCAATATGCCCACGGAAGCAATAGTTAGGACCAACCACATGGGTGCCACTTTAGAACCGATACTTGAGTTGAGAAAGTTTACTGCGTCATTTGCAACGCCTACTGTTAAATCTACTACTGCCAATCCCAGCAGAATGATTACAATAATGAGGAAAATAGGGTCCATAAATAATTATTCCGTCAACCTTTTGATACAGATAGATCAATGTTTTTGAGAATCAAAGACAAAAATATCGAATTATTCCCCCCAAAAATCTTGAAATCAAAAACTTAACAGAAATGTAACAACTCAGAACTCGATACTCCATACTCGAAACCAGCCTCTGACATCACTCTGACCCCATAACCAACAATTCTCAATACCACAAACAGAATACACACTCCCCACTACATACTACACACTAAAAAAGAGTTCATCCGAACTCTTTTTTCGTACCCGGAGCCGGGGTCGAACCGGCACAGCCTCTCGGCCACTGGTGTTTGAGACCAGCGCGTCTACCTATTCCGCCATCCGGGCAATAATTATGCGGTAAACGTTTCGATATTTCAATAGGTCGGCAAAAGTAGAGAAATATTTGAAATTATCAAAATCACTCTTGATTGAGTTTGTATTTGGCGAATGCTGTAATCAGCTCATTGTGGTGTGACTTCCAGGCCTTACGATAGAGACGTCCTACCTCGTCCAACCACGCCTGATCTCGTTTTCCCTCTAAGCTGCTCCCAACTGCCGCCTCTCCACCTGCCGCATAGTACATTTCGCGTGTGGTGCTACTGATGCGGGCATAACGGCCTGTGTTGGGTTTTAAGTCATCATTGGTAAGAGTCAGGTAAAAGTCAAGCATTTCTTCGGTGCAGGTACGATTCTCTTTGACCTGCGGAAACATCGTAGTATCTGCGATATATACTGTAACTCCATCCTTGAAAACATGGGGTTCGTAGTGTCCGGGAACATACATATCCTCATAGACCACTCCGGATACGGGAAACTGAGCTCCAGATTGCCACTGGATCCATTGACGGATGGTCTCGAAATCCTCGTATAATACACTTCCCGTGGCGTTGAAAACGGCATCCGCAATCCATATCGCCAGTTTTTCGGGTGAAGGATTGAGCATAAGTACTTTACCTTTTTTTGCAACACCGAGACGTTTGTCAATTCCGGTGAAATATTCGTATTGCTGCACGGGATAACCCTCCCATCCGGGATGGTCTGTGACTTCTCCGATAAGGGTCTGCGCCATATAGGCGGCCTCAAGAGTGGTCTCACACCTGGCGGTCAGTACCGGCAAAGAATCCTTGAGGTATTTCTTTAAAGCGGAATCCATGCCTATGAATGTGCGGTTGCAACTGCAGAGCAAACAGCAGAAAGCACAGCAGGATGTTAAAATTATAAACCGTATTGTTTTCATGTCAGTTAGGTTTTATTTCAATCAAAAGAATATCGGCAAGCACGCAGGCAGTCATTGCCTCTACAACAGGTGGAACACGTAGCGCAAAGCATACATCGTGTCGGCCTGAAACTGAAATATCGGTCATCACCCTTTCAGCAAAGTCAAAGGTAGTTTGAGTCTTGGAAATGGAAGAGGTGGGCTTGACGGCAACACGGAATACTACCGGATTGCCATTAGAGATACCGCCGTTTATACCGCCGGCTCCATTTTTGGCTGTGTGGCCATATTGATTTATAAAGGGGTCATTGTGCTGGGATCCCTTCATCCGTGATGCGGAAAAGCCGTCACCGAATTCGATACCGCGTATTCCCGGGATGGAAAATATTGCGTGTGATATCAAAGATTCCAGAGAATTGAAGAAGGGCTCTCCCAGTCCGGCCGGAATATTGGTACATATACATTCTATAATGCCTCCGAGTGAGTCGCCCTCTTCTATGGTTTTCTCAAGAAGTGCTTCCACAGCCTTGTTCTCGCCTGTCGGAATACCTCCGACTTCAATGAGGGTAGCCCTTATCTCAATAGGGGAGATGATTTTCTTAGCTACAACGCCCGCGGCAACCAGCGGCAGCGTCATTCGTCCTGAGAAAATACCTCCGCCCGTAAATCCTGTGTTCTCGAAATTCTTCTCGCGCGAAAAATATTTGATGTATGCGGTAAAATCGGCGTGGCCGGGGCGGGGAATATTTCTTAAGGAAGTGTAGTCCTGCGGTCGGACGTTTTTGTTTTCAAATTTTATGGTAAGAGGTTCACCGGAGGTGACCGTCACTCCGTCATCTCTTTTGCGGACCCCGCTTTCCATGATTGGAATGTCCTCCTCGATGCGCGGTGAGGTGCCTTTACGACCGCTTTTGCGTCTGAGGATATCTTCGGTAAAATCGGTCGGATCAATCGGTAAGCCGGCAGGGACACCCTCAATGGTTATGCCTATTTCCAGAGCGTGTGATGCCCCAAAAATTGTAATCCTGAAATTTTCACCGAAGCTATTCATATCAATTAAGTTTTCTTTGGTCCAGTTTGGCGAGTTCAGTTAGAAAACCCGGAAAGGATTTGTTAATACAATCGGTATCGTCAATGATAATTTCAGAAGTGGCGAGGAGATTTGCAATGGAAAGCACCATTGCGAGACGGTGGTCGCCGTGTGAAGAACATTCCGCCCCCATAAACTCAAAATCTTCGTTGCCCCTAATTAGCATATAGTCGCCCCGAATCTCCACCCGGACACCCAATTTGCGAAACTCCTGAGCAAAACTGCGCGCACGATCGCTCTCTTTATTGCGGAGACGCCGGATTCCCTGAATACAACTCTCTCCCGTAGCTCGTGTTGCCAACAAAAATAGAGGCGCAAAGAGGTCTGGTGCATCCGTAATGTCATACACAAATGGGCAAATAATAGACTTGCGAATGTTGATGTTTCCATCTTTGTCCTTGACAATATCCACATGATTCTGCTCGAGGAAGTCATATATCATCGCATCCGCCTGATTGGAGAACATATCCATACCGCGGATAGTGATATCTCCCATAATCGCTCCGGCTACGAGCATAATGGCGGCAGCGCTCCAATCCTTCTCCACTTCGAGCCCGTGAAGGGGCTTAATCTGCTGTTTGCCGGAGATAAAGAATGATCTGGATTCTTCATTTTCTTCGCCACTGAAATCAATATCAATTCCAAAAAACTCGGCCAGATAGATGGTTAGATCTATATAGGGATTACTGGTGGGGTCATCAACGTGCAAAACAGAGTCTTGAGCGCATTGTGAGAGGGCAAGTAGCATCCCAGATATCATTTGGGATCCTCGAGCCCCGGAGATATTGACAATTCTGCCATTGAGCCGTCCTGAGACAGATGCGGGCAAGTAATGTTCATCATTGTAGGAAATTTTGAGTCCCATCCACCGTAGGGCTTTCGCATGTTCGCGAATTTTACGCCGGTTGAGAGTCTTTTCGCCGACGATTAGAATATCGGAGTCGCTCAGACCTGCAAGAGGAATACAAAGTCGCGCCAATAATCCTGATTCTCCCACGAAAAGTTTATTGTCCTTGACTACCAGCCCCTTTTCTTGGATGCGTTGGTGACCCGTAAGTATGAGTGTGCGGCCTTCAAATGAGATTTCGGCCCCCAGTTGCCAGGCCACTGATAGTGCTGACTGGGTGTCATCACAGAGGGTAAGGTTGTAGAGGCGTGTAGTCCCTTCGGCAAGGGCGGCAAGCAATATTGCACGTTGTGCGAAACTCTTGGAGGAGGGAATATCCACCTCTCCCTTTAGCAGAATATCGCTCGCCATCAGATTGTAATAGCAGGGTTGACCGGGTGCGGTCTCAAATCCGCGGCGCGGGGAGACGTAGTAGAGCGGTGCACCCAGAGCGACGGATTTTAGCCTTGACGGAGTCCCTGCAGTACCCATTGCAAAAGCGATAAGTCGCTCGGGTGGAAATTCGTCGTAAAGGGAGAGAACTCTTTTCGCATCCTCAGCGGATTTGGCGGTGGTGACTATTTTAACTATATCCGCTCCTTCAGAAAAGGCATTCCTCACGATGGCTCGAAGTTCTTCTACTGGGTTTGTGTAGTGCCGGTTGTGGTAGGAGTGGATTGTTTTGCAAAACTTATTCATAGCAAGCGAAGAGAGCCACCTACGAGACTCTTCGGGAAGTGAAGTCTCAATGTCCACGATGTCTGCACCTGCAAGAATGGCCGTAGAGAGGGCTTTGATGGCATCCTCCCTTTCCGTAGCAAGATGGCAGGAATGTGCGGCCAACAGAGTCGCCTCTCTCTGGCAGGAAAACACATCCTTTATCTCCTGTTCGGAGAAACCGCATTTATCAAGCCGAATCTCAAGTACTTCGTCGCGCCTGGTTTCGGCCATAAATTTGCAGTAGATGCTGTCAATATCCCTTATGCTTATGCAGACTCGTGCCATTTGCGGAACTATTCTTCAACTGATGCGGCAACAATATTGGCCACCAGAGCTCTTGTCCTTGCAAGTGCACCCTTGTCCTCGGGGTGTACCCTATTTGTGAGAAGGATGACAGCGGTCTTTGAGTCCATATCTATGACCATTGAAGTGCCTGTGTAACCGGTGTGGCAGATAGTGCGAGTGCGGCTGAAGAGATCGCCGCGAATACCTGCCGCACTACTGCGATTGTCCCAGCCGAGCGCGCGTCCTATATGAGGGGAATTCTCCTCAGGTACCCTAATCATTCTCTCGACCGTCATCTTGCCGAGGATTCTGTTTCCATGAATCTGACCACCGTTCATCAAGGCTGCCGCGATGACGGAGAGATCCTCAGCATTTGAGAAGACTCCGGCATTGCCGCTATTGCCTACATTGATTATGCGTGCTATCGGATCGTGCACATTGCCTACAAGAGGCAGCCCATCGGCTTGCACTTCGGTTGGGGCACAGAGTTCGAGAGTTGATCCTGTGGGGTTATAGCAGGTGTTGGCAAGTTCGAGCACATCAAATATATGCCTCTGTGCATAGTCACACAATTTCTCTCCGGTAATATTTTGGAGGATATGCTGGAGGGTGACAAAATTAAGACAACTGTACAAATAATCCGTGGTGGGCTTGAAGTTACGCTTAACCTCCGTAGCTATATATCTTATCAATGAATCCGGTGTGGCTTCGCCAAATCTTTCCACATAAGCAGGTACGGTAATGTATGAAGCAATGCCGGAACTGTGAGTGAGCAGGTCTATTATTCTGATATCCGTTTTCTCGCCCGTGCCGGGATCAACCCATGGTTGGAAATCAGGGATATACATATCTACGGGGTCGGTAAGACGGATACTGCCGTTTTCCACAAGCTGAAGAAATGATAGAGTGGTGCCGACGCATTTGCTGACGGAGGCCAGGTCAAATACGGTCTCGGTAGTCATGGCCACGGTATCGGGCACTACGGATTTATTGCCGTAGGCCTTGAGATAGACGAGTTTGTCGCCTTTGACAACAGACAATACGGCTCCCGGGCACTGGCCCTCTTCAATAGCTTTAAATACTACGGAATCGACTCTGGAAAGAATCTTCGGATTCATTCTCTGGGATTCGGGCGTGGCTTTGGCAAGTTTTCCGGGTGCGGGTGTGGTGGTGCAACCTGTTGCCAGAAATGCGCAGAACAGGATTATAAGTAGAGAACGCTTCATGATATTATGATTTCGGATTGTGTTTGACAATTAACAAAGTTAATTAATTCTTTTGAGAAGCCTAATTGAAGAGAAAAAGAAAATCACACTCAAGAGGATGCCTGCCACAAGTTCCGGAAGGATTGTACGTAAAGGGAATCCATACATGATGACGATACGAAGGCCTTTTGTAAGCCAAAAAACGGGATTCATTTGGCAGAAATAATATGAAACACCGCTCATATTTGCCAGCGGTGCTACAATTGAGCTGAGCATTACAAGAAATATCATCACGAAAATCATCAGATACAGAGCCTGGATATCGTTACGAGCGACAGATGCAATGAAAACCCCTGCAAACAGCAGCGGGAACGTAAGTATGTATGCAACCATCACCAATTGGACCAAACCTGAAACAATGGTCATATCATAGACTATGTATCCCACCGCAAGACATAGGAAGAGTTCCAGAATGACGACAAGCGAATAAAAAAATACCTTAGTGCCAAGATAGAGCCGCATATCCACTCCGGTGACAATGATCTGAGAAAGAGTGTTGTGTTTTTTCTCGCCGGTGATATTGAGCCCGATAAGGAAAATAGCTACAATCAGAAGCGCCATTGCTATCAGCGAGACAAGATAATATTGTTCGGAATGCTCTTCATTGTTGAAAAGGCGGTGAAGGCTGATGATCTCTTCCGAGACCTCATTACCGGAGAGGATTGAGATCATTTGCGGTGCAGAGATATCTGCCTCTATTACCCTGGCCCCGTCCACAAGAAGAGTCAGGTTCTCAGGATTTCCAAGTTCGATTCCCCGCTCATAACCCTCCGGAATGAAAACGATCATCAAAACGGAGTTATGCTCCATAAGGCGCATTGCTTCTTCCACTGATTTGCACAAGACAGGAGGAAGGCAGTACTCAGATGAGAGGATTTTTTGCCCGATTTCCATGCTGGCAGAGGTGTGATCCATATCCACTATGGCACAACTGAACTTATTGGAATGGCCTAAGGTTTGGGGAATGAATCCGATCACGACGATAGGACAAAGGAGCAGCAATATAATCATCAGCGGAAACCTCACGAAAGCCAGAACCTCATGTTTGAATATGTAATAGAATCTTCTCATCAGGATTTGGAATAACGGCGTGAAAAACCCAGCAGGGCGATGATAAATGCAACTAAGCCCTGAATTGTCAGGAATAGGATATAGGGTAGATTTTCGGCAAAGCCCGTTCCTTTGTACGCTATACCTCTATATCCTTCGATGAAGTGATATCCGTTGTAAAGCCGGGCAACTCTCTGCATCATTTCGGGCATACTGCTGACAGGCATGACGAACCCCGAAAGAAACAGGTTTGGCGTGAATATAAAAAACCAGCAAATGATAAGAGCCGCTTCGTAAGTCTTGCAATAAGAACCGACAAGCAATCCGAGCATCATCGAATTGAAGGAAAAGAGGGCGCAGAAAAGGAAATAGAGCAGAAAACTGCCGTTAATCCCGAGTCCGAATACCGATTGTCCCAAAAAAATAAGATAGGATATATGTACCAGCGATATCAGAAAATAGGGAATAATTTTGCCAATGACAATTCTGATAGGTTCCAAAGGAGTAAGAGAGAGTAGCCGTGATGTGCCATGAACCTTTTCTTTGTTGATGCTTATGCTGAAAATCATGGTTGAAACCACTATCAGGATTATCATTATTATTCCGGGAATGGTGGCCATTCTTCGGTTGAGGTCGGCATTGTAAAGATATCTTATGGTAAAGGGAGCGTCGTTACCGGGCCCGATAAGAGAACTCTTTATGGCAGAGTTGATGGGGTTTTTGATTGCAAGAATATTTGTTGCGAAGGAGCAGTCGATGAAGAGGTCAAATTTGAAGGGCACATTGTAGCCCCATTCTCCTTCACTGATGACAATTGCAGCCGATATACCGTCTCGCGCGAAAGACTCTTCCACTTGCGAGGGTGAATCGAGCATCACTACTTTGCCGACTTTGTCCATGTTGCATAAATGATTCACCACTTCGTTTGCTTTCGGCCCTGCAGTGTTGGCAATGGCAAGGTCGATACGCTGTATGTCAATCGAAATGGCAAATCCTATGGTGATGAAAAACAGCGCCGGAAGAGCAAACAGGATAAGGCCGCTCACCTTATCCCTCAAGATGTGCGACAACTCCTTGCGTGCGACTGTCCAAATACCTCTCATCTGACCTCCTCCAAAAACAAGTTGATAAGGTCGCCTCCGGCCTCGGCAGCTAAGTCGACGGGAGTTCCGTAGGCCTTGATGGTCCCGTGCTCCATCATCACCATATTGTCACAATGAAATGCATCATCAAGGTAGTGGGTACTCACCAGAATGGCTATCCCTTCGTCTGCGGCATCTCGAACGGCTTCCCAAAGGCGTTTACGATTGAGAAGATCAAGTCCGGAAGTGGGCTCGTCAAGTAGCAGCAAGGTCGGGGAGTGGAGTCGTGAAATGGAGAAGGCAAGCAATTGTTTTCTGCCGGCAGGCAATCTGTCGGTTCGAACATTCAGATAGTCCTCCATATTGAAATGAGCGATAAAACGATCTCTCTGATGCACAAATTCCTGTTGCGGCAGATTGTAGAGAGCACCGTAAAACTCAAAATTCTCCATCACCGTCAGAGTTCCAACAAGAGAAAATGATTGGCTCATGTAGCCGATTCGACATTCCGGTGCTATGATGAATTCACCGGAAGTGGGTCTCGTAAGTCCGATAATCATCCTGATAAGAGTCGTTTTTCCGGCACCGTTGGCGCCGAAAATTCCTACCACTTCCCCTTTCTCCAGGGTCAGGGAGAAGTCGCGGACAGCCATAAGGGAGCCGAAGCGCTTATTGAGGGACGATATGGTGAGAATTCTATTCATCCGTGCTTTCCAGAAATTTGATGAAGACATCTTCAAGACTCTTTTCGCCCGGTGTGAGATTCTTAGGAGTGTCGTATGAGATGAGTCTGCCCTTATCAAGCAACATCACCTTGTCGGCACGCGCAGCCTCATCCAGATAGTGCGTACTCATGACTATTGTGATACCTTGTTCCCTCAGAGCCAGCAGCTCTTGCCAGAGCTCCCATCTCGAGAGAGGGTCGATACCGGTAGTGGGCTCATCAAGCAGAAGTATTGAGGGAGAATGGACTGTCGCACAACAAAGAGTGAGTTTCTGCCTCATACCTCCGGAAAGCTGACTTGCACGGTATCCGGCAAATTGCTCGAGAGAACTCCAAATGCGAGGAGTCATCTTGTAGAGCGCCTCCCTGCCGCACCCGTAGGCATTTGCAAAGAAATCCACATTCTCCATAACCGTCAGGTCGCTATAGAGCGAAAAAGTACCGGGGACATAGCCCGTTAGCTTGCGAATGGCGCTCTTATGCCGTCTGGTGTCATGTCCGCCGACCAACATTTTTCCCTTGAAATCGCTGTCGAGAGTGGTAATAATATCAAAAAGGGTGGATTTGCCGGCTCCGTTGGCTCCGATCATGGAAACAATACTCCCTTCCTCTACATTGAAGGTGAGATCGTACAACGCTTGAAAACGGCCGTACCACTTGGATATGCCTTCGGCACGGATCATATGTGGAGTTCGGCAGGCAGACCGGCACGCAGAGTACCATCATTGGGTACCTCAATTTTTACCATATATACCAGACGTGTGCGATTGTCTCTTGTCTGTATGTGGTTGGGGGCGTACTCCGAGTGCTCGGAAATGTAGATTACACTACCCTTATGCTCTGTCAGAGTACCGTCAGGGCCGTCTGTAATAACGGTAACGCTGTCACCCAAATTGACCTTTGTCAGAGTTGCACCGTCAAGCCAGCACTTGAAGACCATCTTGTCGGTGCGGGCCAGTTTGAATATGGGGCGGCCTATGAGTACATACTCATGTTCGTTGAGATATTTAGTTACTACAATTCCATCTTCAGGCGAATGTATAGTGCAGCGTCTGATCTGTTCATCAATCATGTGTTTTTGGGAAACGAGCACCTCAATTTGCGCCAACACGGAAGCTGACTGCTGTTTGAGCTGCGCACGAGCTGCTTCTATTCTGCTCCCCAGAATGGAAATCTTGTCCTGAGTCTGTTCCAGTTTCTTGGAGTCCAGCGATCCTGACGCCACAAGATTGCGTACCCTTTCAAGTTCTTTCACCAGAGCATCTTTCTCACTGGTATAGGCCTCTATTTGGATTGCCTCCTTTGGCATTGTTGCTCTGAGCGCAGCCATCTGCGAGACGAGATTATTGCGTTGGAGTACCAGCAGGGTGGTGTCTATATGGCCTACAACCTCTCCGCGACTGAGGGGAGTGCCCTCTTCGACTTTAAGATCGGTTACCCTGCCGTCGGCATCTGCCGAGACGGTCCATTCAATGTTGTAAAAAAGGCCATAGCCGTCAGGCTGGTTATCCTGTTTACAGGAAACAAGCAGAAGAGCAACGATAAAAAGTATAGAGAAGTGTTTCATAGTCGTCAATTGTCGGGATTATCAATAAAGATGCGGTGGCTGAGGATAATTTTACGGATTTTTTCAATTCTGTGGTATTCCCTACCGAGTTCGGCCTGTGTCTGCATATTGAGTGCGGTAAGATATTCGTTCTCGGATATTTCGCCTTTTTGCATCATCAAACGCAGTTCGTCTGCCAGTTCGCGATATCCTGCAGCCATTTCTGCAGCCTGTTTTTCCAATTCCTCACAAGCTGCGATCTCTCTTTCAATTTCGGTGCGTTTGATTTCAGTCTGCAGTTCGAGGTTAGTCCTGAATAACTCCAAGCGACTTTGTTCATTGACAGAGAGAGCCTTATTTCGGTGGTGTGTGCGCCAGTCGGAGATGGGAATTATAATGGCAACGCCTGCCAATCCGGAGAGAAGAGGGTCGTCTGAAAAGACATCCATTCCCCATTTGCCATAGTGGCCGAGTGCATATAATTCAATCCTGGGGAGTACTTTTGAGAGAGAGAGCCGCCTGCCGGCATCAATCTGTCCGCTGCGGACATCGATTTTCCTGATCGTGGGATCTTCGGTTACTGCCTCAATAAGGTCGCGTGATGGCATTTCGAGCTTGGTGTCAGGAGTTATTTCGCTACCGGTGAGGGTGGAGAGCAATGAGAGGCATTTCTCTCTTTCAATCTCCAGACCGGAAATTCTGTGGCTGCTTTCAAGCAATTGCATCTCCATCATCATTACATCCTTGCGATAGATTGAACCTTCGGCAAAAAGTGATTTTATACTCTTTAAATCATTTTGGAGTCTATCGTGAGCTGTTTTGAGGATTTCGAGGCTCTTTTCAGCCAGGAGTGCATTGAAGTAAAGCTCGTCAGCTATGTTTTCTGTCTGAAGTGCCTTCTGCTCTATATCCAGAAGCTCTGCCTCTTTTGCCAGATTGTTGAGCAAACGTCTTGTACGGTACTCGCCTCCATCGTAGATGTTTTGTCCGAAAAGCAGAAAGCCGCCGTACTGCCATTTGGAAAGTTTCTTGAAGTCAATCTGGTGATTGACCAGAGCACCCATATCTGGCGTATGTGTCTGGTACGATGTAAAGCCGCCTGCAGAGATCTGCGGGAGGATTGTCCTTTTGAGTATGCTGCCACGTATTTCAGCACCTTGTCGCACAAGAGCTGCATTGCGACTATCTCCGATAGCTCCGCGTGCCATAGTACGGCACTCCTCCAGTGTAAGCACCTTATTCGTCATGCCACTCTGCTGTGCTCTGGCACAAATTGCTGCCATCACCATCATAGCGGCAGTCACCGCTGAAATCAATAACCGTTGCATAAAACTTTTCCTACCTACTAAAACACAAATATAAACAAAAATAGGGAGAAATACCGGATATAAAAAACGGCCTTTTTGTAAGGCCGTTTTTAATTTGGAGTTCTGAGTATCTAGTATTGAGTATTTTCTAATATTAGATATAGAACTTCTTGGTTATTCGCTATCTCTTGATTGACGGGTACGTCCGCCACCACTACGACCACGACGTTCACCACCGCGTCCGCCACCACTGCGACCACGACGTTCACTACCGCGGCTTTGTGGCTGTGCTGATGCTGCGTTGGCAGAAATACCTGTGTTAGGTGAGAGATCACGTTTTCCATAAACTTCACCGTTGCAGATCCATACTTTAATGCCGAGAACACCAACTTTAGTGTTAGCCTCTGCCAAAGCATAGTCAATGTCGGCACGGAAAGTATGAAGAGGAGTACGACCCTCTTTGTAGAGCTCGCTTCTTGCCATTTCAGCACCACCGAGGCGGCCGCTGATAAGCACTTTGATACCTTCTGCACCTACGCGCATTGTAGATGCAATTGCCATCTTGACTGCCCTACGATAGGAAACACGTCCTTCAACCTGGCGTGCAATGTTGTTGGCAACGATATTGGCATCAACCTCGGGACGTTTCACCTCAAAAATATTTATTTGCACCTCTTTGTTGCAAACTTTCTTCAATTCCTCTTTCAGTTTGTCAACCTCCTGGCCGCCCTTGCCGATAATAACACCCGGACGTGCGGTGTGGATGGTAACAGTGATGAGTTTCAAAGTACGCTCGATAACGATCTTTGACAAGCTTGCCTTTGCAAGACGAGTATTTAGATATTCACGAATCTTTGCATCTTCGAGAATCCTGCTGGCATAGTCACCGTACCAGTTGGAGTCCCAGCCACGGATAATGCCTATACGATTGCTGATAGGGTTAGTTTTTTGTCCCATTTTTATGCCTCCTCAGTTGTTGCTGGTTTAACGGTTTTTTTAGTATCAAGCACTATGGTAACGTGGTTTGAACGCTTGCGGATACGCGCTGCACGGCCCTGGGGGGCTGTACGAATGCGTTTTAGAGTGCGGCCCTGTCCTACCATGATGCTCTTGATGTACACATTTCCATTTTCCAACTCTTTGCGGTCAGCTTCATTTTTAACTTCCCAGTTGGCAATAGCGCTGCGTACGAGTTTCTCAAGGCGGATAGCTGCCTCTTTCTTTGAATATTTAAGAATATCCAAAGCACGGTTGACCTCTACACCCCTGATAATGTCAGCAACCAAACGCATCTTGCGAGGTGAAGTAGGAATATCATTCAGCTTTGCAATAGCTGTCTGTTTCTTTATTTCTTTCAGCCTTTCGGCCATCTCTCTTTTTCTAGATCCCATTGTAATCTTCTCTTTTTAAATGTTAACGATTACCCGAGTGACCTTTGAAGGTGCGTGTCGGTGCAAATTCTCCGAGTTTGTGACCAACCATGTTCTCTGTAACATATACCGGAACAAACTTGTTTCCGTTGTGAACAGCGATAGTGTGTCCCACAAAGTCCGGCGAAATCATACTGGATCTTGACCAGGTCTTTATGACTTCCTTTTTCATACTGCCATCATTCATGGCGAGTATTCTTTTTTCCAAACTGTCCTGAATATAAGGACCTTTTCTAAGTGAACGACTCATAATCTTCTAAAGTTTAATTCCGTTATTTCTTTCTTTTTCTTCTTTCAATGATGAATTTGTTGGAAATCTTCTTGGGGTTGCGAGTCTTGTATCCCTTAGCCGGTAAACCTTTACGTGAACGGGGGTGCCCACCGGAGGCGCGGCCTTCACCGCCACCCATAGGGTGATCCACGGGATTCATTACGACGCCGCGGGTGCGGGGTCTGCGACCGAGCCAGCGTTTGCGGCCGGCTTTACCATGAGACTCCAAGCTGTGGTCGGGGTTGGACACTGTACCTACAGTGGCGCGGCAGGTTACCAGTACCATGCGTGTCTCTCCGGAAGGGAGACGAAGAATGGCATGGCCGCCTTCACGTGCTGTAAGCTGCGCAAACGTACCGGCGCTGCGTGCCATAGCGGCACCACAACCGGGACGGAGCTCGATGTTGTGTACCAATGTACCGAGAGGAATTTCCGATAGAGGAAGAGTGTTACCGATTTCAGGGGCGACACCGGGACCGGAAGCGATCACCTGGCCTACCTTGATACCGTTTGGAGCGATGATGTAGCGTTTCTCGCCATCACCATATACTACCAATGCAATACGTGCACTGCGATTGGGGTCGTATTCGATAGTCTTGACAGTTGCCGTATATTGGTCCTTGTCACGATGGAAGTCGATTACTCGATACATTTTCTTGTGACCGCCACCAATATAGCGCATTGTCATCTTACCCTGGTTGTTGCGTCCGCCCGTGCGCTTAATTGGCTTTAGAAGGGACTTTTCAGGGGTTGTGCAGGTGATATCGTCGAAAGCGCTGATCACCTTATTTCTTTGTCCGGGGGTTACCGGTTTGAATTTACGTACTGCCATGGCCTTAAATGTTACTATAGAAGTCTATCTTATCATCTCCGGCCAATGTCACAAATGCCTTCTTATAGTGATTTGTACGGCCTGTCAACATACCTGCT
>Ga0255340_1000789_pt1 | contig 48185 bp, 42 predicted proteins | sample wastewater_treat_7_FD_192417 | JGI IMG/M metagenome (GOLD analysis project Ga0255340, IMG submission 192417) | Wastewater microbial communities from Lulu Island WWTP, Vancouver, Canada - plant10 | ecosystem: Engineered > WWTP > Wastewater > Unclassified | place: Canada: Vancouver, British...
GCATCTCCTCTTACCGGAACAGGCCGGGGCAGGCCCCCGGCAAATCATTCATTTTCATGGCGGATAACAAAGATGGATGAAGTAAAAATACCATGATTTGAATAACCTGTCAAAAACAATGGACAATCTTTCAAAACCGCGATCGTTGCAGGCCAGGCAGGCATGCCTTATCGATGTATACTCCCGAGCTCTTGCAGGCCGGGCATGGCGGGCGTGCCGCGAGGGGGAAAATGAAGCCGATGCTCTTCCTTCCTCCTCACCCTTTCCCTCCCCTGCCAGGAGAAGGGGGCGTGGAATCATGTGCCCTGCAGGGTTGAACAGCACTGAGGAAAGTCGAGGCGATGGTCATCCGGCGTGACTGCGTATCGCGGTCTCCATCCGGTCCAAGGCTTGGGCGAGCGTGCTGCGCGCACAGCCGAAATTGAGGCGCACGTAACCGGGCGCGCCGAAGTCACGGCCGTTCGAGAGGCCCACCCCGCAGCGCTCGAAAAGGGAGGCCGGATCTTCAGCGCCCAGAGCGCGACAGTCGATCCAGGCGAGATAGGTGGCCTCCACATGGTGCATGCTTATGCCCGGGGTCCCGGCTACGAAAGACTCCACCATGTCGCGGTTTGCCCTGAGATAGTCGAGGAGGGCGCTCCGCCACTGCCCGCAGTCGCGGTACGCCGCGAGCGCGGCAATGCAGCCGAAGGCGTTCACGTGAGGGACAATGCCCTCCATGGATTTACGAAACTGCATGCGAAGGTCACGGTCCGGGATCACGGCCAGGGAGAAGCCGAGGCCCGGAAGATTATAGGTCTTGCTGGGAGAGAGCAGAGTGATGCTCTGCCGGGCGATCTCGCGGTCAAGGGCGGCGATGGAGACGTGGCGCGCATCCGGATCGAGCACCAGGCCGCAGTGGATCTCGTCCGAGCAGATCACGATCCCGTGTCTCAGGCAGATCTGCGCCAGCCTCATCAGCTCTTCGCGGGTGAAGACCCTGCCCGTGGGGTTCTGCGGGTTGCACAGGAAAAAGAGCCTCGTGCCTCCGGATTCAGCCTGCTCCATGCCTTCAAAGTCGAACACATATCGGGCGCTGTCGTCCCGGTGAGGCACGGCGATCAGCGTGCGCCCGGAAAGAGCGGGCGCGCCCAGAAAGGGAGGATACGCCGGAGTGGTGGTCATCACCGCATCGCCCGGAGCGCCCACCGAGCGGCAGGCCACATTGATCCCGGTCACGAGCCCGGGCAGCCAGACGAGCCACTGCGGGTCCGCCTTCCAGGCATGCTCCCGCTCCAGCATCTCCACGATCACATTCACAAGCTCTCCGGGAGGAAGGGTGTAGCCGAACACGCCGTGATCGACACGCTCCCTGAGCGCCTCTATCACGGCGGGCGGGGCCTTGAAGTCCATATCGGCCACCCACAGGGGGATGACGTCCCTGCCCTTGTACCGGTCCCACTTGAGGCTTCCGGTGCCCCGGCGCTCCACCGGGGTGTCGAAGTCGAAGCGTAATTCTTGCCGGCTGATCATAACCACGACAGGTAATGCCATGCAAACAGGCGTTGTCAAGACGGAAATCGCGAACTCCCGGCTGTTTTCAACAGCTCCGGCTACACCCGCCAGGGAGCTGATCTGAAAGATGTGAGAGCGGAGGAGAATGGCTCATATCGAGTCGGCAGGAACCCACCCTTTCTCCGTCTTCATGAAGTGCGATGACCGCGACCTGGCAAAGGCGAGCGCTCCAGGCCGCCAGGTGTGCGTTTCGACCTCGATACCGGGCGGGTCGATGCGGATGAGGTTGAATGAGTTTAGCTCGCCCCTGCCCCGGGTCGAGGTGACGGTGCCCGCCTGAACAACCAGGGCGGAAAATCCCGGGATCATGTATCTGGCCGTGTTCCCTGTATGGGTGATGTGGAGGTGGCCGGAGAGGAACAGGTCGATCCCGCACCGGGCGAACTTCTCCATGGCCATTCTCGAGCGGCCCACGAGGTTGACGGTGGAATAGCCCTCGGGCAGGTCGAACGGGTGGTGCGTGACGATGATCCGCGTCTGTCCCCGCTCCAGGCGTGAGAAGTGCCTGCATATGCTCTCCACCTGGGTGATGTTGATGCGGCCCCCCTTTGCGACCAGCGAGCGGGTGGTATTGACGCCGAGCGCCGCCACCTCCTCGTCAACGTACATGGGCGCGATGTCTCCCGATATGAACCGCTTATACCGCTTCAGCGGCATCAGGAAACGCAGCACGGGATTATAGAGCGGGATGTCGTGGTTTCCGGGCACGACGATCTGCGGAAGCGGAAGCGAGCTCAGAAAGGATCGCGCCTCCCTGAATTCCGATCTGCGCGCGCGTTGGGTGAGGTCCCCCGACACTGCGACGAGGTCGGGCCCGATTTCCCACGCCGCGCGGAGAAGGGGCTTCAGTGAGGATCTGTCCACGCGTCCGAAATGAAGGTCGGAGAGATGGAGGACACTGCGCATATCTTATTGCACAGGCATGGGGGCCATGACCCTGAGGGCTCCGGGACGCACGCGGTAGCGGAGTGGGGCGTTCATGGTGGCGACCTCGCCGTCGAGGGTGACCTGCACGATGCGGTGCCCTGCCCCGATCAGGAGCTCTTGAGCGGACAGGATGTCGAGATCGTGGCCTGGGCGATCGCGGCCGACGAGTGCGCGCAGGGAAAACCAGAACAGCCTGAGGCGTCCTGATGCGCGGGGCATGACCAGGCTGAGCTTCCCGGTATCGAGCCGCACCCGCGTGCCCGCATTCAGGCCTTCCATGGAATACCGGTTGTTGCCGACAAAAACGATGGGCGTCTTGCGGATGATCTCCCGCCCGTCGGCTATCACGCGAACGCTCAGAAGCCGGTAATGCACCAGTGCTCTGAAGACCGCCGCCGCGGCGGCCCTTGTTTTCGAAGCCCCCCGCTCCTGCCTTTTCTCGCGCATGCGCACGATGGCCGGGTAGAGCCCCAGGCCCGAGTTGTTGATGAACACCCGGCCGTTGACCTCGCCGACATCCACCTTTTTCTCATGTCCCGCGGCCAGGGCGCGCACCGCTGCAGGGAGATCTGCTGGGATTCCCAGGTCCTTGGCGAAATGATTGAGCGTGCCCATCGGCAGGACACCCAGTACTGCCTGCTTTCCGGCAACCACTGAGGCGACGGCGCTGATCGTTCCGTCTCCTCCCCCTGCGATGATCAGCGTGCTGCCCTGCCCGAGCGCATGCTCCGCCGCCTGCACGATCTCGCTCCCGCTGCCGGCGAAAACGACCGACGCTCCGGCAAAGGCCCCCCGGATCATATCGGAGAGCTCCCGGTGAGATTCATCCGAGACCATTCCGCCGGCGGTCTTGTTCACGACAGCAGCCGCAGGGTGTCTCGTTTTTGTCCGTATCTTCATGAGACATATAATACGCTGCACATGCTCAATCTCCGGGATGCACCGACGCACATCTTCCGGCCGTCTCACGGTATCCTTTCAGCACACCGCATTGTGCGGCCAACAGCAGCGGGCATCCCTCGATCCGCTGCCTGCTTGAAAAACCGATGGTCCGGAAGAATACTCTATCTCATGGCTGCAGCCGCCACCGGCCCGTCAACCGAAAATCATGCATACTGCAGCCTGCCAGGAGCAGAAAATGAAAGCGATAGCACTGATTATCAGCCTCACACTCGCAGGACTGGGCGCATTGGGCAGCATCTCTCCGAAACGTCTTTTCTTACTGGCACGGGAGTTCGAAAATCCAATCGGGCTCCTCTTTGCCGCAGCCTTGAGGCTCATGATGGGGACGGCCCTCCTCTCGTCCGCATCGGTATCGCGCATATCCGGAGTCATGCGGATCTTCGGGACCCTCACCTTTGCGACAGGGCTCATTACACCGTTCATCGGTGTGGAGCGCTTCCGGAAGATACTCGCCTGGTGGCATGCGCTGGGACCGTCCTTCATGCGGGTGTGGGCGCTGTCCATCCTCGGGTTCGGCACGCTCACGGCATGGGCCCTGACACCCCGGCGTGGGGAGATCGTGAAGGGCTGAGCGGAGGCGACGGCGAAAGCATTTGTCTGCGGCCCCTTGCTTCGTACGGCCTGGTGCGCAAACGGGGAATTGCGACATTCCGTAATAAAGTCGCTTGACTTCAAAAAAACCTTCGATATCCTTGCATGGAATGAGGGAACACCTTCAAAAGAGGAGGAATCATGAAAAAGATCGTTTTCCCGGTGGTGGCAACGTGTGTGTTTCTCTGGGTTTTCCCGGCCTGGGCCGACGTGGCGAAGGAATCGTTCACCAAGTCCGGCGGGTTCGGCGGCAGCGGCGCGTACGAAGGCACCACTGTGGTGAAGCTGCAGGGCGACAAGCAGCATGAGACGACAAACATCAAATTCACCGGTGCGGTCCTTTCCTGGGCGGCGGGCGCGGGCGAGACGACCACCATCACCCGGGTGGACAAAGGCGTGGTGTGGCGGCTCGACACGAAGAAGAAAACCTATACCGAAACCCCCATCGATGTTCTTATAGGCGATGGGGAAGACGGAAAGGGCGCGTACGCGGATGATGCAGACGATGAGGAGCAGCCCACAGTCCGGGTCACCAGGAGCGAGTTCAAGGTCAGAAAGACCGGCGCGTCCCAGACCATCAACGGGTTCCCCTGCGAGGAATATCTCATGACCTGGGTCATGGAGCTCCAGGACCTCGAGACAAAGGAAAAAACCGCAAACACCATGGAAACGACTCTCTGGACGACCCCCGAGACCCCTGCCATCAAAAAGCTCCAGGCCGAGGAGGCCGCCTTTTCAAAGGCCTATATGAAGAGACTGGGCATGAACTTTTCTCCCGAGGAGATGGAGCTGTTCGGCATAGGGGCGCTTGCCATGGCCTCCGGCGCCCCGCAGGAAGAGATGATGAAAGGATTCGAGGGGCTCAAAAAGGAACTGGCCAAGGTCAAAGGCTACCCCATCCGCACAGCGGTGAGCTGGAAGGTGAAAAGCGACCGGCAGGCGGCCGCGCCGCAGGGGCTGGATGAAGACGCTGTCCCCGCCGGGGCGGGTGATCTCTTCGGCGGGCTGCAGGGCCTCGTTTCCGGCGCCATCGCAGGGAAGGCATCGGGCGGTGTGATGCCGGATGCGAATGCTCCGTTCTTCTCGAGCATGACCGAAGTGAAGTCCATATCGACCGACGCCCTTCCCGCTTCGACCTTCGAGGTGCCTTCAGGGTACAAGAAGCAGAAGTAGCTCGGGAGCGATTCTTGCCGATGCCCTAAAAAAGAGCGGCATAATACTGCAGTGGTCATCAGTCATGGGGTCACAGTCATGGGGTCAGGTCTTGACATGTGACACAGGGGTGTCACATGTCAAGACCTGACCCCGATCCTGATGACCCCGATCCTGACCCCAATCCTGTCCTGTGCCAAACTCCGCCACTGTAGCACTAAAATATGCTGTCCTTCAGGAGGGCTTCGGCGAGCGCTATCCGCTCTTTCAGCTCTTCATTGATGGCGTCCAGGGAGCCCGCCCGGGTTTTCAGCGAGTCGAGCGGCTCCCTGACGTCCTGTTCCAGCCTCGCCCGAGCCTGCGCTTCTAGCTTGGCGGTAAGATCCCGTGCAAATGACGCGATCATGCCCTGAAAGACCTCATCGAAGCTGGAAGACAGCCTGATGCTGTAGTCCTCCGGTGTGCCCGAGACGCGCGCATTGAAGGAAAAGGCGTCTATCCGGGAGAAGGCGTCGGCCACCGCGGAGCTCAGGCCGGAGCTTCCGGCCTCGCGGCGCACCAGCATGCTCACCGCCCGTGCGGCGCCGTTCACATCGGCGCTCAGCGATCCTGCGGAAATCACTGCCGTGAGGTCTGTGTCCAGAACGCCCTCCTGAAGCGTCACGGAAAGGGCTTCCGGTCCCAGATCCATTGCGGGGAGACGATATCCTTGCAAGGCCAGGCGCACCGCATCACGCGGCTTCGATGGATCGATGTGATCGAGCGTGCCGTCGAGCCGGATACCGGAGAAGCTCCCCAGGTTGTCCCCGGAGAACAGGAAGGTCAGCGGGGCTCCCAGAACATCCTGGTCCGGGGTGATGTTCCGGAGCGTGCCCGTGAGAGATCCCCCGCGTGTCAGAACAGATGCCGCGGCGGTGCGGATGAGAAAATCGGGCACGGGCGCGTATTCACGGAACCGCACATCGATGCCCTTCGAACGGGGCGGCCTGAGCTCACGCTGCTGCTCTTCGGTCAGGGTTTCACGGTCGAGCATGGGCGTGATCCTTTCGTACCATCGCAGTGACCGTTCCACCCATGTTCCCAGCCGATCGCCGAAGAGCAGGCCGGTGATGTTGCCGATGCCCTCGGGGCTCGGGCCGTATTTCCGGGCGATCCGACGCGCATCCTCGGCAGGCTGCCGCACCAGGCCGCTCAGCCGCTCATCGATGGCCTTGTAATCTTCCGAGAACCGGCCGTAGCTGTCTCTGAGCAATCCGAGGTCCGATCCGATGTCGGAGTACAGGTCCCGGACCTCGGCGCCCTTCAGTACAAGAGCACGGATGTCCCGCCTGCGCTCCTCTTTCAGCCGGTCGATGCGATCCTGATACTCCCTCAGGCGCTCCTGGTCCGGGAGCTCGCCGATCCTGCTCTGCCAGAAGCTGTTGCGGTTCCGGATGTCCTGGTCAAGGGCGCGGATGGATTTCACGGTCTCGATGTTCGCCGCCTCCAGCGCCCGCACGATGTCCTCCCGGTCGATGTCCGGCACGGTGAACCAGAGCAGTCTTCTCTCGGAGGCGGGCGAAACCTCCTCGGCCCTCTGACGATAGACGCGGCCCGGTCTGTCCCTGGGAGTTCCCAGCGCCACCCCCTCGATGCCCATGTTCTCGATGACGGTCTTGCGCATGAGCAGCCGGGCGGTATCGAGCGTAAACGCCACCCTCTGGACCTCCACCGCATTCACTGCAGGGTTTTCCGGGTTGGTCACCTGGATGCGCGTGACGATGAAGCCCAGGGGAGAGAGCGTGAGATCGGCGTCGTCCACGTTCACCTCCGCGCCCGTGAGAAACGCAAGGGTCCTCTCGATGCCCCTGCGGACATATCCGTCGATCAGCACGATCCAGAAAAAGGCCAGCAGAGCGGCGGCCACGACGAACGCCAGTATCCCCTCCCACCGTATCCACTTCCTCATAATCTGAATCCCTTCACCGGCAGCGAGGTATAGATCCTGTAGAACGTGCTCGCCTTGATAGCCTGCGCGAGCTTTGTCTTGTTCATCCATGCCAGAAAGCGCGCGCGGTACTTCACGACCCCGGACCGCGCAAGGAAGAATACGGGGACGAACAGGACCAGAGAGATCACGAGGCTGCCCATCACGATCGTGTTGTTGAACCTCTCGATCCTGAAGACCGGCATGTTGTACATGCGCGTCCAGATCCCTTCCAGCGGCTCTGCGGAAAGCAGCGCGAGCCCTGTGATGTGAAAGAGCGGGTCGAGCAGGTAGGCGATGCCCGAGAAAATCGCCAGGCCGATGAGAAACGAGGTGAGGTTGACGCGGAGAAAGAGCACGAAAAAGAGCACGACGAGGTTGTGCAGGCTCATCAGTGGTGTGAGGCCCGCGATCATGGAGAAGCACAGCGCAAGACTTATCTGCGACGGATCCTGCTCGGAGTTCAGCACATTGAGAATTCTCGCCGCCATATACAGCATAGCCCGTTTCCCGCCGGATGACCCGGAATCGAACGCCCTGGATTCGAAAAACCCTGCCCCTGTTATGTATATAGTATTCTTTCCGTGAGTTATGTTATCAAGTGTGCATGAACGAACCCTCACATCTCTTTATCAGCACCTATATCAGGCTCTTCTTCCTGCTGACGCCGTTCTTCGTCCTCTCCGTGTTTCTCTCGCTGACCCGGGACATCCCCCCGGCCAGACGCCGCACCGTGGCTGCATGGCTCACATTCGACGTCATTCTCATCGGCCTTGTCCTGTATTTTCTCGGCAACGCCATCTTCTCGGTCTTCGGAATCACCCTGGACGCCTTCCGCGTCGGCGCAGGGGCTCTGCTCTTTCTTTCCGCCGTGGACCTGGTCCGCGGCACCGAGGTCACAGTGCGGCCGGATGACCCGGACAGCATCACGGTAGTGCCTCTCGCCATTCCCATTACCATCGGTCCTGCGACTACAGGCGCCCTGCTCGTCATGGGCGCCGAGGTCACCAGCGTATGGGGGAAGATCGTCGGATGCTCCGCCCTGCTGGCGGCCGTGCTCTCCGTGGGCATGCTCCTGTTTCTGGGCACCTCCATCGAGAGGATCATCGGATGTACGGGACTGAGAATCCTGAGCAAGCTGACCGGCCTCGTCCTGGCGGCGCTGGCCGCGCAGATCGTGTTCACCGGGGTGCGGAACTTTCTTGCATGATCCCCTCACAGAGCGACGGATAGAAAAGACTTCCTCGAGCTGCTGCGGCGCCACCGGATATTTCGGGTGCCGTGTAAGACATTTAGCAGTCTGATAATCAGACCGGCTCCTATGGAAACCCGCCTGCACCGGCTGGTATTATCAAGCGGCTATCCGTATCATGAAAGGAGGATGCCATGAACGGGCTCCCGTATCCCTCTGGTACCAGCTACGAATATCCCCTAATTATCAAGAAACTGTTTTCAGCGACGCTGAACTGCCACCCGTCCGGCACGGTCACATACCGGGACAGGATTACCTATACCTACGGCGCCTTCAGAGAACGGGTCGTCCGCCTTGCAGGGGCTCTCGCCGCACTGGGAGTGAAGAAAGGGGACGTCGTCGGCATCGTCGACTACAATTCCCACCGTTTTCTGGAGGGCTTTTTCGCAGTGCCTATGATGGGAGCGGTGTTCGCGACCTTCAACTGGCGCCTGGGAAGCGACGAGTTCGCCCACACCATATCCCACGCCTCACCGAAGGTGCTGCTCGTGCATGAGGATTTTCTGGGCAGAATCAGGAAGATCAGGAAATCTCTTGCAGGCGTTGATCACCTCGTGCTGATCCGCGATTCCGAGCATCAGGCCAGGCTGCCCCGCTCGGTTGCGGGCGAATACGAGAGCATGCTCGGCAAAGCCCCTGAGGGCTTCGATTTCGCGGATTTCGATGAAAACACCCCTGCCACGCTCTACTACACGGCCGGGACGACCGGCCTTCCCAAGGGCGTATCGTTCACGCACCGGCAGATCGTGCTGCAGACCCTTTCCCTCGGTATCGCCCTGAGCTCGTATTCTTCTGAGATGCGGTTCTCGTCGCAGGATGTATTCATGCCCCTCATCCCCATGTGGAGCGAGCATGCCTGGGGCATGCCCTACCTGGCGACAATGCTGGGCGCGAAGCAGGTCTACTCCGGCAAGTACGACACGGAATGCCTCCTGAAGCTGTTCGGCACGCACAAAATCACGTTCTCGGTCTGTGTTCCGACAGCGCTGCACATGATTCTCGAGCATCCCCTGTCGATGGGCCTGGACTTCTCCTCCTGCAAGCTCATCGTCACCGGGGCGCGGCTCCCGGAAAAACTCGCCAGGGCAGCGCTCTTGCGGGGCATCCGCGTCACCTCCGCCTTCGGCCTGGCGGAGGCCTGCCCGCTGGTTGCCATGTCGCACCTGAAAGGGGATCTCGATGAGAGCGTGACGGAAGAAAAGATCCGGATCCTCGGCAGCGCAGGGCTGCCTGCGCCCCTGGTGGAGGTGGGGGTGGTGGACACTGTGGGCAATTTCAAGAAGAACGACGGCCTGTCGCAGGGACAGGTGGTCATCCGCGCTCCCTGGCTGGCGCGTGAGTATCACCGCGACCCGAGAAAGACCAAGGACCTGTGGAAGCATGGCTGGCTCTACACGGGAGATATCGGCTTCATCAACAAAGACGGGTACCTGTGCATCACGGAGCGGGTCAGAAGCGTGATCAAGAGCGGCGGCGAATGGATTTCGCACCTGAAGATAGAGAATCTCGTCAGGAAGCACAAGGGGGTCAAGGACGCGGCGGTCGTGGGCGTACCGAACGAGGTCTGGGGAGAAAGGCCGGTCGTGCTCGTTCAGATCGGCGAAGAGTATGCCGGCGTGCTGGACAGCGCCAAGCTCGCGGAGTTCATGCAGACGTTCGTCGAAACGGGCGACCTGCCGAAATACGCCCTGCCGGACCGATATGTGATTGTCGATGCGATTCCCAAGACCGGGGTGCAGAAGATCGATATGCGCGTGATCAAGCAGAAATACGGCAGCATGATGGAATCCGGCGACTGAGGCCTCCGCTGATTCCCGGCCCTCAGAGGCATCACACCGGCCGGAAGCCGACAAGGAGAGGAAGCCCGTATACCGTGGACACAGACAGGGCAAGACGGAAGCACGGCTTCGTGCGGGAAGCGGCATGTCTTGAGAATCGTCCGGCCTCGAGGTATTGTTAATCACAAGGGGCCACAGCCTGTTTTTCACCGCCGGCCCCGGAAAAACCATTTCAGATGTGAGAACAGATGCACAGACCTGAGATCTTCGACCCCTACCCGGCTGGGCCGGATATCGACGTTCTGCCCTCGTTTTTCCCCATACCCGGCCTGGGGATCGTGCCGGTAAACGCCTTTGTCCTCAAGGCACAGGAGCCTGTCCTGGTGGACACGGGCCTGTGGGATCTGAGCGACGGGTTCATGGACAGGCTCTCTTCGGTCATCGACCTGGACGATCTCAGGTGGCTCTGGCTCACCCACAACGACCACGACCATATCGGGAGCCTTCACCGGATCATCGAGGCAGCACCCAGGATACGGGTCGTCACCACCTTTCTCGGTCTCGGCAAAATGAGCCTGTTCCGCCCCCTGGCCGTCGACAGGGTATATCTTTTGAACCCGGGCCAGGTTCTCGATGTGGGAGACAGGAAGCTCACGTCAGTCAGGCCCCCCACGTACGATGCTCCGGAGACCACCGGTTTTTACGATCACAAGTCGGCCGCTCTCTTCAGCGCGGACTGCTTCGGAGCGCTCATGACCGAACCTGCTGACAGCGCCGGGGGCATCGGCTCGGAAAGGCTGAGAGACGGACTGATCGCCTGGACCAAGATGGATTCTCCCTGGCTCCATGCCATCGACAGGGACGAGTTCACGAAAACGATAAATTATTTTCTGGGGCTGGCTCCCAAAGTCATACTCAGCTCTCATCTCCCGGCCGCACACGGCATGACCGACGAGCTGCTTCAGTACATCGCAATAGTTCCCGATGAAGAGCCGTTTGTCGGCCCGGACCAGCTCGCCCTTCAATCCATGGCGAAATCGGGAGGCGGGGCGCCGCAATGAGTCGCCCAAGGCTCCGTGTTTCTTCCACAGGCTGCTCATCCGATGCCGGCCGCTCCCGATACTTCTCCAGACGCCTGCTCCTTTTCACGCCGGAGGGAAATAGTGGCTCAGATAATCGGCTATCTCCAGCGGAGGATACGTGAATTCGAGCACAGACCCGGTGCAATCGGTGATGGCCCCGGTATCCTGCCGGACGACATCCGGCGGCATCTGCTCCCGCCTGTACTCGTCCGCGTGCCGTACCGAGCTCTCATAGGTCGTATCCGGCCGTATATGGATCAGATCTGAAGGGTATTCCGATCTCATCGACATGGCTTTGCCTCCTTTCCACCCTCGGTACTGCTTTGCCGGTATAGAGAGGAGATGATCTGTTTGTAGTTGTAGGGCCGCGGGCTCAATATTCAAGACAGTGAATGAGGCGCCCCCTTGAGGCCGACAGGCGCAGCATCTTGCGAATGGAGCGATCAGGCCCCGCCCTTGTGCCGCCTGACCGAGGCGGAGGGCAGGGCCTGACCCCCCGGACTGCTACCGGGCCGACACCTTCGAGGCAAAGGCGCCATGCCTGCCCACAGAGAGAGGGCTTGCCTGTTCGGTCATCCGGTTCAGTGCTCTGTTGATGAAGGGAATGAATGTCCGCGCGGCTTCCGTGTTGCCCCGCGAGTTTGGATGGCCGTCTCCGCCCTCTCCCGACGGATATCTCAGCCAGTTGGACACTCCGTAGGCGGTGAGTATGTGAAAATAGTCGAATACGACGACGTTTTTGAGCGGGTAGTCGCTCAGCCATCCCGCAGAGAAATTCTTGAGCCAGTTGTTGAATGAACGGATCCGCTTTCCCGCCTCGTCCACGACGGCCTGATCCGGCCTGCGCAGGATGCGCCCCATAAGCCCCTGTACCGGCTCCGGCTTCACAAGCGGAGGGGCGGTGACGGCAACGAACAGTGTTTCGCGCTCTCTCATGAAATACTGCAGCATAGAGCGATAGGCGGCCTTGTAATTGGCAATGGTCTTTTCCCGCGAGTCGGGATCGCCGGGCTCTCTCCCCTCGGCATCGATCCAACTGCTGGAAGGGCCTGACTGGAACATGACCACCCTGTTGAAGGCGCCGTCGCTGAAGAGAACGTCCTGGTGCCTGGTGGCGAGAATCCTGCTCATGTGGCTGCGGAACTTGCGGTTCCAGTGGCAGACATCGGTTTCGGCGCCGATCTTCGATCCGTATGCCGCTTCGTGAACCACGTAGTTGTTCTGCCCGAGCAAGGCCCTGAGGCCCCCTCCGTTGGGGTGCGTTCTCAGGATGCCGAACTCTCCGTTCGCCCTCCCCGGGCTTGCCATGAGCTGGCCTCCCACCGAGTGGTGAATGAAGAGGAGATGTACGGTAGTGTCGGGCTTGTCTGCCGAATAGGCCGAAAGGTCGAGCTCTCTGATGTCCATTCACGCCCCTTTGCAAGAATGCTGCCGAGGGTGGCGTGTGCCGGATAACCCTGGATGTGAGAGATATTTCGATCTTCCCTGCGACGCCCCGGTGACAAAACCCGGCTTTGCATCACCAAAAGGTAGCCCGGTTTCGTTTTCGTTACCCGGGTATCGGACACTCCATTCCTTGAGGCAGGGGGATTTTCATATATCCCCGCTCGATCCTCTGAGGCCGGCCTACCCGAGCACCCAGCGAAGCAGTGCCATCACGGCGACGCCGCCGGCGACCGTGCCGATCAGGCTCTTTGTGCGCACCGCTATCGCCAGCACGGGAATGACAGCGATCATGGCGAGATTTTCCGGCGGCCAGGAAAGCCGGCCCTCCGGCATGGCGACCGACTGCGCGAGCAGGGCGGCAAGCACCGCGATAGGCACGAATCCCAGCCAGCGCACCACATTTTCAGGCAGGCTGATGCGGCTGAGCAGCACCAGGGGCGCGACCCGAGGTATCAGCGTCACCACTGCCGCGCCCAGGATGATCAGGAATATCGAGAGACGAATCACGCCTTTTCCGCCCTCCCTTCCAGAACCATCCCCACGGTGGCGGCGATGAGCGTGGCCGTGACGATGGCCCAGCTGGCGGGCAGAATCAGGGCGCCGCACAGCGCGACAGCGCCTCCGACGGCGGCGGCTGCGACCGCAGCGAGTAGCTTCGGCCTGCCTGCGATCTGCAGGACCAGCAGGGCGGCAAACATGGCCGCAAGCGCGAAATCGAACCCCAGGGCGCGGGTGTCCGTGATCGAGCCTCCTGCAACCGCGCCCAGAGAGGTGCACAGGATCCACGCGGCATGGGAGGCGTTGTTGAGCCCCAGAAACCACCCTGCTCCCGGGAAAGCGCCTCTCCCGAGCCGGCCGGATGCCAGGGCAAAGGTCTCGTCCGTGAGCTCCGCCCCGATCAGTGCATTCTGCCACGTCTTCAGGTGCCGGACATGGGTCGATATTGCCGCGCTGTACAGGAGATGGCGGACATTGACCAGAAAGATGGTGACGACGATCGCCCCGGCCGGCACCCCGGCGGCTATCAGGCCCACCGTGACGAACTGGGCTGAGCCCGCATACAGAATCAGCGACATCAGTGCGACCTCGGGCACGGTGACACCCGCGGTCTTGGCGACCACTCCGAACGCAAGACCGATCGCGGTGTAGCCCATGATGACCGGGACGGCGTCCCTCACGCCGTCGATATAGCGCTCGGCCCGTGCATCCCGGCAGGCTCCATGATGCGCAGCGCCGGGAGAGCCCGCCGTGCCGGCCTGCTGCCGATTCCTTCTCATATGTCCTGCCCCGGAAACCACCTATACCATGAAAGGCGGCCGCCGGTCAGTCGCATTCACCGCGCATCGGGGAGGGCATCCAGAGTCTCACCGCTGTTTTCGCCCCGCGATGAGCCCTTTGAACCGGGCGTATTCCACCATCCGGCTGAATGCATACAGCGCCCGCTCTGGTGTCGGATATGTCGGAACGCCGAGCGGGAGGAACCCCTCGTGGATGTGCATCATCTCCTTCTTCGTGCCGCCGTAGTAGCTCACGAACACCGGCTTGTCCGGGTGGGCGCGGATAACATCGGCAAAGGCCTCGTGAATGTCGAAGATCGACTCGGGCATGAGCACGAAAATGATCAGCAGCGCGTCGATGTCCTTCTGCTCGAGCATGCTCTGAGCGATATGACGCATGGTGTTCTTCGAGCCGTGCTGCTCGACAGCGGACCAGATGTCCACCGGGTTGCGCACCGGCGCCCAGGCGGGCACCACCTCTCGAAGCTTCTTCATGGTGGCGGGTTTGAGCGACGGGAGTTCGATGCCGAGCTCTTCGGCCGCGTCCGTTGTCACCACGCATCCCATGCCCGTGATGGAGAGCGCCCCCATGCGGTTGCCTCGCGGCAGGGGCTGCGACTCGAACGCGGAGAGTGTGTCAAAGAACGCCTCGGAATCGTTCACACGCACCAGCCCGGCCTTCCGGCAGACCGCATCGAACACGACATCCGACCCCGCCAGAGAGCCGGTATGCGAGGCGATGGCCGCGGCCCCCGCCTCGCTCCGTCCGGACTTGGCCACGACCACGGGCTTTTTCGAGCACGCCCGCGCGGCGGAGCGGACGAACCGCTCGCCGTCCGCGACCCCTTCCAGATACATGCCGATCGTGGTCGTCTGTTCGTCATCGGCGAGATACTCCAGGAGGTCGCTCTCGTTGATGTCGCTCTTGTTGCCGATGCAGGCGACCTTTGCGAGCCCGAAGGGTTTGACGTCAGCGATCCACCGCCCCCAGCCCGACGAGAAGACCCCGGACTGCCCGATGAGCGACACGCCGCCCGGCCGTAGCTGTTCGAGCCCCACGATCGAGGTTGCGAGCCCCGCCCGGGGATTGATGGTGCCGATGCTGTTGGGCCCCATGAGCCTCATCCCCGCGCTGCGGGCAGCGGCCGCAAGCTCGTTCTGCTCGGCCAATCCCGATTCGCCGGCATCGGAGTAGCCGCCCGTGCTCAGGATAACACTGCGCACCCCCTTGGCAGCGCAGTCTTTCAGCGCATCCGGCACCGCCGCCTTGGGAATGACGATCATGGCGAGGTCGACCGGTCCGGGCACGTCGCTCACCCTCGGGTATGCCTTCATGCCGAGGATATCCTGAGCCGTGGGATTGATGGGGTGGATCCTGCCCTGGAAACCCGCCTTGAGCAGGTTGCGCAGGATGATGTTGCCGCCCTTGCCCGGGCTCTTGGACGCACCGATGAGCGCAAAAGACCCGGGATTGAAGAACGGATCCACTGTTTCCGGCCCCGGCGCCTTCCTTTTTGCGGCCACGGCCCCGCCGTTGCAGCGGACGAGTGCATCCACGGCCAGCGCACCACGCTCTCCCGCGATCAGCGGGTTGACGTCGATCTCGGCAATGTCGCCGCGTTTTGCGATGAGCCTCGAAAGCGCGCTCAACGCCTGTGCGACAGCGTCGATGTCCACCGGCGGCCGGGAGCGGTACCCGCTCAGGAGTGCGGCGCCTTTCAGGCGCATGAGCATGGAGCGTGCGGTCCTGATGCTCACCGGTGCGATCTCGACGACCGTGTCGCGAAAGATCTCGGTGAAGATGCCCCCGATGCCGGCCAGCACCACGGGCCCGAAGACAGGGTCGCGCTTCGCGCCCAGGATGATCTCGACACCCGGCTGCGCCATCTTCTGCACCAGGAGCTTGGGTTCTATGCCGCGGAACCGGCTCCGGATGTCTCTGGCTGCTTCGATCAGGGACTGGGCGTCTGCTATGTTCAGCTTCACTCCGCCCTGGTCGGTCTTGTGGAGAACCGCCTCTGAGCAGACCTTGAGGGCCACGGGAAAGCCCAGTCTGCCTGCAGCCTCTACCGCCTGGTCCTCATTACAGGAGAGGGCCTGCTCGACCACCGGAATCCCCCACTCCTTGAGCAGAAGCGCTCCCTCATATTCGCTCAGTGCATAGACGCTTTGTCTCTTCAAAGATGCCTCCATATCATTTCTCAGTAGTATCAAACACATACCAGAAGGCTGACCCGGTAGTCAACTATGGCGGCATCCGGCGGATGCAATATTTCCCTTCATTTTTTCAGAAAAAAAGCGCATACATGCCTGTAACGGAGGAAAGACCGTAGAACTGCTGGTATGACTGGCGGGAACGCGGGATACTCACCTTCGTTCATTATTTTATTGAGATCGAACAGCATATGAGCACAAACAGACAACTTACCGCGGCAATGTTCATCGGTGTGCGGGGTGACGGGATCATATCCTTCGGATCGGGCCAGCCCGATCTGCCTCCTCCGAAAGAAGTGTACGATATTCTGCCGGATTACAACGGCTTCAGGTATGGATTGATCCAGGGGCAGGTCAACCTGCGCGAGGCGCTGGCCAAGCAGTATCCGCGGTCCACCGCGGACAGCTTCGTGATAACCAACGGCGCATCCGAGGCGCTGGACCTGGCCTTGCGGACGATCGCGTGGATGCAGAAGAAAAAGGGCGGCCGGAAGCCGAAATGCCTGCTGTGCCGCCCGTACTATTACTCCTACCTTCCCCTGGTGGAGTATGCGGGCTTCGAGCCCGTGTTCACCGATCTCGTGGAAGGCAGGATCGTGTACGAGGATTTCGAGCGAAAGGTCCGGGACTGCAAGGTCGTGCTCATCAATTCACCCTCGAATCCCACGGGCCGGGTGGAGGCGATCGAGACACTCAGGCAGATCGAGAAGATCTCCGAGGACCTGGGCATCTACGTTCTCTCCGACGAGGTGTACAAGGACCTCATCTATGTGCGGGAGAACTATCTGCTCAAAGGCCCGCACGTGGTCACCATCAACTCTTTCTCAAAGACCTTCGGCATGACCGGCCTGCGGGTGGGATATCTGTGGTCGCTTGATAACGAGCTGGTGAAGACGGTGATCGAGATGAAGTCGCACACGTCCATGAACACGAGCATCATCGCGCAGGAGATGGCCTGTGCGGCGACTACCGTTCCGAAGAGCTATATCGACGGGCAGATCAGGATCTGGGAGGAGCGCAGAGACATCATCTACCGGGGAATGACTGACCTGGGGCTCGACCTGTGGAAGCCCGAGGGCGCGTTTTACGTGCTGCCGAAGATAGAAAACCCGCGCGATTTCGTCTGGGACATGTTCCACGAGTACAAGGTCATCACGTATCTGGGAGAGTGGTTCGGCGCACCGGACAGGGTCCGCTTTTCCTATGCGCTCGATGCAGACAAGATCGAAGAGGGCCTCGACAGGGTCGGGCGGTATCTGAAAAAACGCTCCAGGCATTAAGCGCGGGTTTTCAGACCCTGCCCCGCCGGCGGGAACCCTGCTGGGAACCACAAGCGGGACAAGTCTCAAATGATTCACGCGGCCGCAGGGGAGTGATCCCGGCGCCCGCCGGGGGCAAAGGCGCACCCGGCTCGTGGATGCATCCGGGCCGCCGGACGGACAGCGATCGCGAGGCCGACCGGCCCGGGAATTGTCTCCCGTGGGCCCGGCCCCTTTCTATTATATGAAAGCGGGTGCGAGATCAGGATCTCCGGTACGCCTTTTCGAAACTATGCATTCCGCAGTCTCTTCGTGAACCTGATGCCCGTGTCCAGGTATCCGATATGCCGGTAGAATTCGTGCGAATCCTTCCGGAAAATGCTGCTTGTGAGGACGACCAGATTGATTCCCTGTCCGGCCAGCGAGGCCTCCACCCTGTCGATGAGCAGCTTGCCGATCCCGCGGCCGCGCCACTTTTCGTCCACGACGAGTGCTGTCAGCCTCCCGTACATGCCGTTGAACTCCAGAGAATATCCCGTATAAGCGCCGACGAGCCCTACAACATCGCCCTGTGCCTCTGCAACATAAGTGATATACTCATCCATCGAAGACAGGGTCTCGATCCTGCCCGCCATCTCCTGCGGAGAAGCCGGATATCCGAGCTGGGAGAAGAGCGAGGAGATTGCCGGCGCGTCACCCGCTTCAGCTTCCCGTATGATACATCCTTTTACCGCTGCCATTGTGAGTCGTCTGCCCGATAGTCTCCATAATGAATAATGACCACGTCGATCGTCTAAATCAATCCGCAGCCGGCAGTGCCGGCCCTGCCCCCGCAGACAGTGGAACAGGCATCCGGGCATGGACGGCGGAAATTGCCGGCGCGGCCGACACGGAAATGGGCTGGGATGAACGGTCTGCCGCCGATTTCGACATGCCGGGCGGAATGGAGAGCGTCGTGGAGCTCTCCGCTCTTGCCCCCGGGCTCGGCGGATTCGACAATGTCTTCTACAGCCCTTTTCCGGATCAGGGGAAATGGTGCCGCGTGATGTTCCAGATGCCCGGATCTCTGGTGCCGCGCCCGGTGAACGCCTTGCGTCTGCAGCCGTACCAGGCCGGGGCTGCTCGATCCGCTCCCACGATCATCACTTTTTCGGTGCCGGTGACGCCCATCACGGCCGGAGAGAAAAAGCCAGGAACAGCACATGCACGCCCGTTTGAAAAAACGCCGCATCGAGATAGCGCTTCACAGAAACTCAGGTATGAATATCGAGGCCCCCGCGTTTCTGTTTTTTTTTGCATATTTTCAAATTCTGTTACCAATCTGTTAGCGGCCGCGCAGTATCCTGCTCGAAAAAATTGATTCTTTTTCTCATTAAAGGAGCGTTGATAATGGTTCAGCTTCTCATTCCGAACGACATTTTTAGCAGCGCCCCGCATTGGTTATGACGGAATTACTGCCGTACGTTGATCTGAAGAACATAGCAATGAGGACGAAAGGAGGAAACATGCTTCGACGTATATCGGCTCTTGTTTGTTTTCTGCTGCTTTGTCTGGCGGCCTCGGCCTGGGGTGACGGGGACGGCGGCGGAAATCCGCTCACGCGCTCAGAGGTGGCCGAGATCAAAGGGGTGCTGAAGGACATGGTCGCAGCCCTGGGCGCACCACCTTCGGGCTATGACGCCCTGGAAGAGGATTACGATCTGCCGGCCGCCTATCACCCGCACAAGAACGCCGGTCGGTTTTCGCCCATCTACGGCGGGGTGCGGCTACGCTACGGCACGGATACCGCCAAGATCCAGAAATCCATGGAGCAGGCGGCACAGGAATGGCAGCGCAAATATCTGGAGGCCTCGGCAAAAGGCGATACCGAGGCCATAGGCAGGCTGACCCAGGAGTATCAGGCGATGATCGCAAACGTTCAACTGCAGGCAGCCGGTGCCGTCGCCTCGCACAAGGAGCCGATCGTAATCGACATACGCCTCAACAATTATCAGACCACTGCGATCGACCCCGACGGTGTGGTCCTGGAGAAACCGGGCTTCATCGCCTTGACCGAAAAATCTCACCGGCAGGGCATGGGCCGGGTGCGCTGCTATTTCGATCCAATCGCCTTGAAGCAGACCGAGACGCTTTCCCAGGTCAGGCTCGACTACCCTCAGGACGGGATGGCGGCCAAAACCAGTGTGGGCAATGTCGTCATCGGCCTGGAGGGCCCCGAAAGGGATATCCAGGAGTGGGTCAAGCGGATCGACACCGCCGCCGTCCTCAAAAAAATCAAATAACAAGATCAGGGGTCAGGTCTTGACAAGTGACAAAGGTCAAATGTTGAGACCTGACCCTGCCGGCTTTTCAACCTTTGTCACTTGTCAAGACCTGACCCCTCGAGGACCCTCTCAAGCCCAAGAACATATCCTTGACAGCATCATTGTATTGGGTGAAGTATGCCTGAGTTTTCGCCGGCTGTTTTTTAAAAGGAAAACAACAGAAACAGGAGCTTGCAGACAGATGGAACGAGTTGATTACAGGACATTCGAGGCCTCCCTTGAACGGAGCGCCCGGCTTGAGAAAGACCTTCAGAGCAATCCGGAACGATTCAGGGTTCTCACCGGTGACAGGCCTACCGGAAAGCTGCATGTAGGGCACCTTTTCGGTTCAATCGAGAACAGGGTGCGGCTGCAGAACCTCGGTGTTCCGATATTTATCGTCATTGCCGACTATCAGGTGCTGACGGACCGGGATTATGCCGGAGACATTGCAGAAAACGTGCGCCAGCTAGTAATCGACTATATCGCCGCCGGCCTTGATCCTGACGGGGAGAAGACATTTATCTTCCCGCACAGCCATGTGCCCGAGCTGAACCAGCTTTTGGTTCCGTTCCTCACGCTTGTCACAAACGCCGAGCTCAACCGAAACCCGACCGTCAAGGAGGAGATACAGGCTTCATCGCAGAAAAACATCAATGCCGGCATGTATGTCTACCCCGTGCATCAAGCTGCGGACATTCTTTTCTGCAAGGCAAATGTGGTGCCTGTAGGGAAAGACCAGCTGCCTCACCTCGAAATTACCCGCACGATTGCAAGGCGATTCAATGCGCGTTTCAGTGCCGGCAGCCCCGTCTTTCCCGAGCCGCAGCCGCTGATCAGCAGCGCCCCGCTCATACTCGGGCTGGACGGGTCGCAGAAGATGAGCAAGAGCAGGAACAATGCCGTCATGCTCTCGGCAACCGAGGATGAGACCGCAAAGCTGATAAAGGCGGCGAAGACCGACACGGACAGAAACATCACATACGATCCGGCAAACAGGCCGGAGGTCGCAAATCTTCTCCTGCTCGCCTCGCTCTGTACAGGCACTTCTCCGGAAGCGCTGGCAGAGGAAATAGGCGACAAGGGTGCATCGCGGCTGAAGGCAATTCTTACTGAATCGCTCAATGAATACCTTCTCCCGCTGAGACGCAAAAGGCGGCAATTGGAAAAGGATCCTGAACATATCAGGAACGTTTTAATGAAAGGCATAGAAAGAGCCCGCAAAATAGCCGAAGAAACTCTAGTGGAAGTGAGAAGGGCTATGGGGATGGAGTATTAAGGGATCGACACGATAACCCCAATCAAAACAATAAAGATACGGGGTCAGGTCTTGACAAGTGACAAATGCTGAAAAGCAGGCTGGTTCAGGCCTCAACGTTCAAGATTTGTCACTTGTCAAGACCTGACCCCTCCTGTGTGCAAAGCCATACGAGCGACTGGATCCGGTCAAGGAAGAGGTTCTTGCAATCCGTCTCCATTGACTGTAATTACATATTTGATCAAATTTATTCATATTTGGCGGGCAGATGGCCACCCTGACCAAGATATCGCCTCCCCATTCTTCGGGCGTCGTTCCGAGAGAGCGGGTTTTCCGGATTCTCGATGTCTGCATGAAAAGGCCTGCCGTATGGATTGCGAGCCCTGCCGGCTCAGGCAAGACCTCGCTCGTCGCGAGCTATCTCCTGGTCCGGAATATCCCCTGTCTCTGGTACCGGGCCGACAGCGGAGACGGGGACATCGCCGCTTTCTTCTATCACATGGGGCTTGCCGCGAAAAAGGCTGCCCCGAGCTTCAGAAAACCCCTGAAAACACGAGGGCCGACACCTGCCCGGAAAACGCGTACAGCACACCCTTGAGCCTCCGGCATTGAGGTGAGCCGTCTGCGCATTCCGTACGTCTAAATATATAGTCTATTGATCATGGACCGGCCTGATCGCACACGGCCGGTCGGATGCAGCGATGTGCTGTCTGGAGAAAAGCTCTTGAACCGCAAAAAAAATTCATGTGCGCGAAATGAGGAGAAAGGAGAGAAGACATGGCAACGAGAATAGGTTCTTCCGGAGAACCGGCAAAGGGGGAGCTCGTGATCACGCGCATCTTCGATGCCCCGCGCGAGCGAGTGTTCAAGGCCTGGACTGACTGCGACTACCTGACACGCTGGTGGGGGCCGAAAGGCTTTACTGCCCCTGCATGCAGGATAGATCCCCGCGTGGGAGGGAAGTATCTCAACAGCATGCGCTCACCCGACGGCAAGGAATTCTGGAGCACGGGCATGTTCCGTGAAATCAGAGAGCCGGAGCGGATCGTCATGACCGACTCCTTTGCGGACGAGAAAGGCAACATCGTCCCGGCGTCGTATTATGGAATGGAAGGAGACTGGCCGCTCGAAATGCTCGTGACAGTGAGCCTGGAAGAAGATGGAGGAAAGACGAAACTCACCCTCAAACATTCAGGCACCGACCGCATCAGCGACTCGGACCGTAACGATATGGAGCAGGGCTGGTGCGAATCTCTCGACAAGCTCGACAAAAGCCTGAAGGAGGCGTGAGAATAAAAAGGGGGAGACCGTTTGCCCTGTTTTTCTGGTCTCCCCTCTTTTTCCGGCTGTACGCTCCATTCCGTCTCGACACGGATTGCTCCTCCCCCGGGAAATGACTGAGCAGCGGGAGAGGGTCAGGATTGGCTGGAAAGGATCTCCTTGACCCGCCCCACTTCGCCGCTTGTCAGTCGCACCTTGATCCCGTGCGGATGAGTGGGTGATCTGGTCAGTACGTTTTTCACAACGCCTTCGATCAGCCTCGAGGTCGGCTGGTCCTGCTTCCGCACTATCCGTACACGCAACCCTGGTCTGATATCGCGGAGGTTCCGCCCACCCATTGTCAGTCTCACCTCAGAATCTCACGTATGCCCTGCCTTCGGAGACGTCAAGCATCATTTCGAGCGTTCTTCGAGGACCCTGTTCAGAAGGATATCGCCTGCGGGAAAGTTCCATAAGCGGCTGCATTGCGGTTATACGGGCGCTGCCTCCCCTGGACCGCTGTTTTGTGATCCCGCTCATGGAGAATTACCCGAAAGATGAAAAATCGAGTTGGTAGTCCGGGGCAACAGGAGTAGAATGAGCGCATGCCATGAAATATGAAGGAGGCCTTTTATGAAACGCAGAGAATTCCTGAAACTGGCCGCCGGGGCAACCGCCGCAGCGATGTGCCCGCTGAAAGGGTGCGCACACCCGTCCCCCAGCCGGCAGCGTGCGTATCGTCGGCCCGGATCGGGACCCAGTGCAAAAGTGTTCCTCGCAGGGACGGGCACAGCATGTTCCGAGCAGGCAGTGAAGCTGGCGGTCCGCGCCTGTGCAGAAGCGGCTACCGATTTTTCCTGGCTGTCTCGGGGCGATGCCGTGTTCATCAAGCCGGTCGTCAACTCGGGAAACCCCTACCCCGCCACCACCAGCCCGATTGCCGTCGCCGCCATGATCGAGCTCCTCAGGGAGAAAGGCGCGGGCAGAGTGGTCGTGGGCGACATGTCCGGGGTCGAGCACGTGAGATTCTCGCCCGCGGGCTGCTCCGGAAGCTCCCGCGCATTGATGGAGTCTTCGGGCCTGGCCCGTGCGGTGACGGCGTCCGGCGCAGAGCTCTACTGCTTCGAGGAGGCCGGGTGGGAGGCCTTTCATGAGGAGGCCCCCGCTGCAGGCTCCCACTGGAAGAACGGGCTCATGATGCCCGATATCCTGAGCGAGATCCAGCACATCGTGCTCATGCCCCGCTGCGGCCGCCATGTGCTGGCCGGCAGCACGCTCGGCCTCAAGGCAGCCGTGGGCTACTGGCGCCACGATACTCGCCTGGAGTATCACCGCGACGCCTCGACATTCTCCGAAAAGACGGCCGAGGGGAATACCGTGGAAAGCCTGCGGACAAAGCAGCGCCTCGTGATCACGGCGGCAGACATGATCCTCGCCACCTTCGGCCCGGATGAAGGATATGTCTGCCGACCGGAAAACGGCCTGGTGATCGCATCGGAATCGGTTGTTGCCCACGACATGGTCTCGCTCGCATGGCTCCTGGAAAACAGGCGTATCATGCCCGCCTCGGAAAAGGACGGGTTCATGGACACCAGCAGCATCGTCCCCAGGGTCGGCAACCGCATGGTCGTGAACTGGCTGGGAGGGCTGAGGCAGGCCTGGGCATCCGAGACATTCGTCAAGGAGCCTCTCGCGGCCGTCTGGGACGATCCGGTCCTCGACCGCGCCTTTGATCTCTTCGGGGGTGTGCCCGAAGTCGTCCTGGAAGCAGCCGATGATGCAGTGCCCGAAGAGCTGAAGCTCCGGCTCGGCCAAATGACGACCGCGCCGGTCTGACCGGAGCGGTGATCGGGCACCCGGATAATCGACGGCGGAAGGGCATCCGGGAGACATCCGCCCGCATCCGGGTGCGTCTCTCCAGAACGACGGATGGCGCAGCTCGATTTATCCGCTGGTTATCGCAGGAATGCTAGGGGACGCCATACTGAATCCCAGGCAGCCGTCCGATATCAGGAATGAGCCCGGGGGGCGGACTCGCTCTCGTTTCTTTACCGGTAAAGGCCGGACCGCTGCAGTTTTCGAGTCTTCCTACCGCTGCATGATGTGCATGAATCTTTCCAGGGTGCCCTTTTCCTGCATCACCTTCATAGCCATTTCAATTGCGGTTTTCGGGATTTCAGGGGCCACGGCCCGCTCTTTGAGCCTGATTGCCTTCTCCGGGCACCCGCTCACGCACAGGCCGCAGCCTGTGCATCTCTCCTGAGCCACAACCGCCTTGTCGCCGTCCAGGTGAACGGCACCAAAAAAACAGCGCCTGTCCGAGCAGATTCCGCACCCGTTGCACAGCTCGGAAACCACCTCCGCCTCGAACCTGCTGGGGGCAAAGGCATCGAGATTGCCGAGCTGTGTCCTTCCGCGCAGTATCGTGCAGCAGCTGCATATGATCATGGGCCTGTCCGCGCTGTTGTTGCTCGTGTGGACGAGCCCGGCCTCCTCGGCGCTCATCAATGCCGCCAGTGCTTCGTCTTTCCCGACTTCGCGCGCATACCCCCGCTCGACCAGAAACCTGCCGTGTGAGCCGAAAATGATGCATACCTCGCGCGGCGCATCGCACCTCTCAACACTCACCCGACATGCGCAGTGAGCGAGCGCGATATAGTCCGCCCCTTCTATCATCTGCTTCACTTCCTCGCAGGGGTGCACGACATTGACGCTCTGAATCGAGGTGCTTATGGGCACGATGCGGACATGGGGTGTGGGGTTTCCACTGAAGGCATTGCCCAGGGCCTCGCGGTGATATGCCTCCCACAGCCTGCCGAGCTTCTTCAGCTCCGGCGTGCCGCCGCCTTTCATGAACGGGAACTCGAAGAGTCCGGGGATGGTGGGCACCAGGCCGTAGAGCATCTTGCCGTCTTTCTTTACGCTGAATATCACAGCCTTTGCAGCCATCCTTTCAAGCATGGCCGCGGCTTCGTCATATGAGAGAGACGCCGCACCGGCGATGTCTTCGACACGCTTGGGCTTAAAGCTCATGTGAACCGCGAGTGCCACCTCCTCCGGAGTGAAAAGCATCTGAAGGATCTCGCGAAATGTCTCTGATTTCGGTGCGCGTGAAGGGTGCGCGTCGAGCATTTCCCTGAACCGCTCAAACATATCCATGACAGACCTCTCTTTCTTCGGCCTCCTCACAAAAGCCGGATGTGATCTTATAAAACTCTTTTCTGCATCACGGCAGGGGCTTGCCAGTTATGCAGGAAACCCCTCCGTCCTGCGGGGGCGCGTTCAGGGGACAAAGAACCTGACCTCGCCCGCGCACCTTCCCTGTGTATGCATGAGACAGCCCTCGAACTCCGGATTGAGGGCGTACCCGGCCCCGGCGCTCTCTATCCAGCACAGCACGCGGTAGAGCACCCCGCACTGGTAGCGGTCGATGACACCCATCCGCTGTATGCCCTGATAGGCGAAGCAGGTGTTTCCCTGCCACTCCCAGCGGAGCAGGTTTTTTTCCGGGAATGTATAGTTGAATTTCATGAAGTCGCCCTTGCTCACGGCAAAGGCCGCGTCTATGGCATCTCTGAGGGCTTCGGACGTGTCTGTGCGGGTCATGCCGAAAAGCTGCATGGCCCTTTTGAACTCGATTGCGGCAAGCGACCTGATGGCCGCCTTGTTGATCCGGTTGGCCTCACCGATGCCGCATGACTGCAGGCAGTGAAAGAACCACATGCCGTCGTGGGTCATCCAGTTTTTGATCAGGTGTTCCTTCAGATTATCGATGCCGATCTGCTCGAGAGTCTTCATGTTCACCCCCTGTCTGTCGAGAGCGCCCGCCACACCGCTTCGCTCAGGATCCCGGCCGCCTTGTCGAGGGGCGTGCCCGAGTGGCCGGAGAAATACTGGCGGGTGAGCTCCATGCACGGGCCGAAGATGAGAGAGATGATGATGTCGGAAGGAAGGGGCTTCAGCACGCCGCCTTTGATATGTCCGGCAAAGAAATGCGAGAGGCTCTGGCCGAACGACCTGTTCATGGCCGCGATCTCTTCTTCCGCAGATGCCATGAACACGGAGTGGCGCTTCTGGAACAGGTAGCGCGACAGCTCGATGTTTTCCCGGACCCACTGCAGGTGAGAAGAGACCAGGGCGCCGATGCCTTCGCGTGCTCCCTCGCACCCTTTCAAAGCTTGTATCAGAGCCTCCTGGTAATTGCGGATTCCTTCGATATAGACCTCGGCGGCAAGCTGCTCTTTGCTCCTGAAATGGTGATAGATGCTTCCGGTGCTCGCTCCTGAGCGGCGGCGGATGTCTTCCATGCTCGTCTCGGAAAATCCGATCTCTGAAAAGCAGCTCAGGGCCGCATTGATGATATCCTTTCGCCTCGATTCGGTACCCGCATGCCTGCCTTTCTTCCGCCTCATGATAGAATGATATACTAGAATACTATTCTAATCAAGATCTTTTTGAGCCGACGCTCTGCGTGACATGGTAAAAGCCCGGGACATATGCCGCCCGGATAGCTCGAGACCAGCGCCCTGCATTTTGCCGGAAACGGCAGCGAACCGCTCCGGCCGGACGAACAGTCAGATGCCCGATCCCTTTCTCAAGCGTTGCGGCGGGAGCCTCTGAATCTGCAGCAGATCGTACCGGCCAGAGCCAGAGGGATGAGCGTGGTGAAAAACATGATCTGATAGCCCAGAGCTTCGGCCACATAGCCCAGGGCAACCGTGCCCAGGCCGATGCCCAGGTCGATTGCGATGAAAAACGTCCCGGTGGCGGCACCGCGCCTGTCCGCCGGCACATCGCGAACCGCCAGGGTCTGCAGTGTGGGGATGTAGAACCCGAACCCGAGGCCGAGCACGGCTCCGGCCAGGGAAAAGCCCATGACAGTCTGAGAAAACCCGACCGTCACCATGCCGACAAACACGGCCAGATTGGCGATGAGAAGGACCTTGCCCATGTTGCCGCTGTCCGCCCAGCGGCCGGACAGCGGTCTGGCAATGAACATGGCCAGGGCGTTTGCGGAAAAGAACAGGCCGATGTTGGCGATGCCCTGCTCAGCCGCATGCAGGGCGATGAATGAGATCACGGATCCCCATACCACGGAGACGAAGAACATCACACCGGATGCGGGAAGGGCTGTTTTTTCCAACAGGCCGGTCCAGACATCCCCGCCCGGCACGGTTTGAGGTCCGAGCGGATTGCCAGTGCGTTTGACCGTAAAGCTGCAGAACAGGGCGAGCCCGGTCATCATGACCACTGCAAGAAAGAGCGCCTCAAAGCCTGATGTGCCAATCAGCCAGAAACCGACCGCCGGGGTGATCGCCATCGAGATCGAAGAGGTCAATCCGAAATACCCCATGCCCTCGGTGAACCGGGCCACAGGCAGACTGTCCGCCACCATGGTGCCGATGGCCGTGCCGATCATGCCGTAGGTCAGGCCGTGAAGGCAGCGTATCACCAGCATCTGCGGGACATCGGCCGCAAACCGATACAGCAAGGTAATGAGCAGTGCCGAAAAGAGGCCCAGCACCATGATCTTCTTCCGGCCGCGCCGGTCGACCAGCCTGCCCGCAACAGGACGCATGATCATGGCGCCTATGGTGTAGGCGGCCATGATATAGCCGACGGATCTCTGGCTTCCTCCTATCTGCACCATGTACACAGGCAGCGTGGGAGAGAGGGCGTGGGAACTCATGAACAGGGCCAGGTTCGCACAGCAGAGAAGGGTGAAGTTCCTTGTCCAGATGGAGATCGTTGCCTCGGATGTCATGATGTCATCTTTCTCTCGGGTGTCAGTGGAATCGACCGTATCCGGATGCAGGGAGGACATTATCATCCCGTGCCGCTTTTTGCCGCCGGGGGTCCGCAGGGCTGTCAGGATCGAAGGCGAAGCCATGAAGCCCGGCCGTTCCTGTCGCCTTTCGCAGCTGTATGCTCTTTCGAGCCAATAACATCACCGGCATCCAGCCGTCAATGACGAGAATGGTATTTCTCGAGAGGAACGGCCCCTCCTCCTCGCTCAAAAATACCGACGTTTCACAATATGTAAAATATTTTACATTTGCTCCTTTCGAATCGGTACATAACCTGTAAACATATGCGGAACATGATGATTTTATTTAACAATAAGTTCATAAGCTTCCGATACGAGATTCAGATTAACCATATCACACGTATCGAGGAGAGTGCGTATGAAAAGAATCATCGGAGCTCTTTTGTTTGCGGCGCTCGTGCTTGGCTTCGCCGCTCCGGGATATGCCCAGGACAGGACCTACCGGATCGAGGTGCTGCAGATCGTCGCCCTGGCGCCGTTCCAGGATGCATATGAAGGATTCGTGAAGGAACTTGAAAAAAACGGGCTCGTGCAGGGCAAGAACCTTACCATCAACCGCACTATCGTCGACTTCGACCTCGAAAAGGCCGGCCTGTGGCAGAAAGTCGGCCTGCTGAGGCGCATCAAAAGCGAGGCGTCGAGAATAGCGGATGCCCGGCCCGATCTCGCATTCACCATCGGGACCCCGGCAACTAAGTATGCAAAGGACAAAATCATTTCATCCGGCATTCCTCTGGTGTTCACCGGCGTCGCCTTTCCGCAGTCGGCCGGATGCAGATCGCTCACCGAAGGGGCTCCGGGCCTGACCGGCTCGACTGTCTATATGAATGTCAAGGATGCGCTGAGCATCGTCAAGCTCGCCTTCCCGTCGGCCGGGACCATCGGGGTCGTCCATTCGGATGATGAGACTGCAATGCAGCATACAGAAGAGATCAAGAGAGAGGCTCCGGGCATGGGGTTCAGCGTGACCGCCAAGCAGGTGGGCAAGAACGATCACCTCAGTCCGGCGGCCCAGGAGCTGATCGATAAGGGTGCGGAGGTTTTCATCGTGCCCCTTGATGCCTATTACGGAATGAGGAACAACGAGGCGTGGAATGAGCTCGACGAGATCACCAGAACACGGAAAATCCCGGCCGTGAGCTTCGTGTATCACAAATCACCTGGCGCGATCCTGTATCTGGGCTCCGATTACGGACTTGTGGGCGGCCTGGCCGGGCAGCACGCAGCGGCGATCCTCAAGGACGGCTCCAAGCCCGAAAGTCTCCCCATTCTGAGGCAGGAGGATCTCAATATCATGGCGGACGTGGAGAAGATCAAGAAGCTGAACATCGATATCCCGCTCGAGATACTCCAGCTCGCAAAGCCTGTCCAATAAAGCAGCCTCCGGCCGGAGCACCCTGTGCTCCGGCCCATGTATTCCTTTTTCATCCCTGTCCGAATGTTATTCCCTTGACCTGAACGAGAATCCGGGATACTATAAAGCTTAAAGTTCTACTTTAAGCTTTGGAGGTGTCTCATGATGCTGCTCGACCCCGTGGTCATCGGAAACACAACACTGCGCAACAGGATCGCCATGCCCGCGATGCACCTCAACTACACGCCCGAGTGCACGGTCACCGACCAGCTCGTCGCCTTCTATGAGGCGCGGGCGCGGGGAGGCGTCGGGCTCATCGTCGCGGGCGGCTGCAGAATAGACGAAAACAGCGGCAATCGCGGCCTCATCGGCCTTGAATCGGATGCATACATCCCGGGCCTGAAGCGGCTCACCGATGCCGTGCACGCCCATGGGGCATCCATTGCAGCCCAGCTCTACCATGCGGGCCGCTATGCCCATTCGGCGCTGCTCGGCAGGCAGGCCATAGCGCCTTCGGCCGTTGCGTCTCGGTTCACGGGTGAAGAGCCCCGCGAGATGACGGCCGACGATATCGCTTCGACCATCGAGAACTACGCCCTTGCGACGCGGCGGGCTCTTGCGGCAGGGTTCGACGGCGTGGAGATTTTGAGTAACACCGGCTATCTCATCAACCAGTTCCTCTCCGCGGTCACGAACAGGAGAACAGACGGTTACGGAGGGGATCTGGCCGGCCGGATGCGCTTCGGCCTGGAGGTGGCCGAGGCGGTGAAATCCGCCGCAGGGCGGGAAGGAATGGTGATCATACGGCTCGGGGGCAACGATTTCATGCCTCGAGGCTGCACCCTCAATGAGACGCTGGCGTTCGCCGCCGAGCTTCAGAAGAAGGAGGTCGATGCCTTCAGCGTCACCGGAGGCTGGCACGAGACGCGCGTCCCCCAGCTTCCCATGGAGGTGCCCCGGGGGTGCTACGCCTACCTGGCCCGTGAGGTCAAGAAGACGGTGAACGTGCCCGTGATCGCCTGCAACCGGATCAACGATCCGGATCTGGCGGAGAGAATCATCCGAGAGAAAAGCGCAGACATGGCGGGCATGGCGCGAGGACTGATCGCCGACCCCGAGCTCCCGAACAAGCTGGTCCGGGGCGAAAAAGCCGATATCGCCGCGTGCATCGGATGCAACCAGGGGTGTTTCGACCACATCTTCCGCCTGGAGCCGGTGGGGTGCATGGTGAACCCCAGGGCGGGCTTCGAGCACGTATCCCCGGCATCTTCAAAGACAGCGTCACCGAAAAGAGTGGTCGTTGTCGGGGGCGGCCCCGCGGGCCTGAGCGCTGCGGCTGAAGCGGCTGCACGCGGTCACCGGGTGGAGCTCTACGAGAAATCGGACACCCTCGGAGGGCAGCTCAACCTGGCCGGCGCCCTCGAAGAGAGACGAGAATTCATCACGCTCAAAAACACCCTGATCTCAAAGGCGCGGCGCTCGGGGGCTGTGCTGCACACGGGCGTGGAGGCCGACCGGGCGCTCCTGGAACGGCTGAAGCCGGATGCGATCATCCTTGCGAGCGGAGGCAGTCCGGCCACGCCGCGCATACCGGGCATCGACGGCGCCAACGTGGTGCAGGCGTGGGACGTGCTGGCCGGCAGGGCCGATGTCGGGGAAAACGTGGTCATCATAGGCGGGGGAGCCGTCGGGATCGAGACAGGCGTGTTCATCGCAAAAATGGGCACGCTCGATCCGCACGCTCTGCATTTCCTGTTCCTGCATCAGGCCGAAAACGAAGAGACCCTGCGCAGATTGTGCACCCGGGGCACGAAAAAGGTGAAGATCATAGAGATGCTCCCCCGGCTGGGCAAGGACATCGGCATGTCCACGCGCTGGGTGGAGATCCAGATGCTGAAGCTCTACGGCGTTCAGGCCGTGACCGGAGCCACGGTCACCGCCATAACCGAAAACGGCGTCGTGGTACAGACCGACGGGACTGAGGAGACCATTGCCTGCGACACCGTAGTCACGGCGGTCGGTACGTCTCCGGTCAACGGCCTGGAGCAGGAGGCGAAAAGCGTGTGCAAAGAAGTGTACGTGACAGGCGACGCCAGAAGCCCCCGCAAGGCCTATGAGGCCATACACGAGGGCTTCGAAGCCGCTGCGGCGATTTCATAGAGTGCGCCCCTGACGGGGCGCTTTGCCGAGCGCTGGGATGGCTTTGTGATCGCATCCTCTCGGATGAATCCCTGTGTGAAGCAGGCAGGGGATGAGGAGGCGGGAGAAAAGCACGGGGGATGCCCCTTCATCTCTTCTGGAAATAATCGAATCATTCATCTCATACCTCATTGCCCCAGCCTCGAACCACCCATTGACAAACAGCCCTGCTTCGAATACGACACCACAACGAGGGAAAATATATGCAGGACATCCGTAATTTCAGCATCATCGCCCACATCGACCACGGAAAGTCCACGCTGGCCGATCGCCTGATCATGCGGACCGGGGTCTGCGACACGCGAACCTTCAAGGATCAGATGCTCGACAATATGGATATCGAGCGCGAACGGGGCATCACGATCAAGAGCCAGGCAATAACATTGCCCTATACGGCCCGGGACGGAAAGACCTACACGCTCAACCTCATCGATACGCCCGGACACGTGGATTTCACCTACGAGGTGTCCCGGTCGCTCGCCTCGTGCGAGGGGGTGCTGCTGCTCATCGATGCGGCCCAGGGCGTCCAGGCCCAGACGCTGGCGAATCTCTACCTGGCCATGGAGCACGACCTCGAGATCATCCCGGTGATCAACAAGATCGACCTGCCCTCGGCCGACGTGGATCGGGTGCTGGAGCAGATCGACTCCGAGCTGGGGCTCGACCCGGCCTCACACCTGAAGTGCTCGGCCAAGGACGGCACCGGCATCGACGAGATCCTCGAGGCCATTGTCGAGCGCATTCCGCCTCCGGTCGGAGAGGCGGATGAACCCCTGGCGGCTCTGATCTTCGACGCGTTCTACGACGCTTACCGGGGCACGGTCATCAACTGCCGGATCTTCCACGGAGAGGTGAAGGCCGGCGACACCATCCGGTTCATGTCCAATAACTCGATCTACCGGGTCGAAGAGGTGGGCCGCTTTCTCCTGAGCCGCCAGAAGCGCGACAAGCTCTCCGCCGGCGAGGTGGGCTACATCATCGCAGGGGTGAAGACCGTGTCCAGCGTGAGCATCGGCGACACCATCACCCTGGACGAGAGGCCGTGCGAAAGGCCCCTTCCCGGCTTCAGAAAGGTCAAGCCCGTTGTCTTCGCATCCATTTATCCCATCTCCTCGGACGACTATGAAGATCTCTCGGACGCCCTGGATAAATACAAGCTCAACGATGCGGCCTTCATCTACGAGAAGGACTCTTCGATCGCCCTGGGCCAGGGATTCAGGTGCGGGTTCCTGGGGCTTTTGCATCTGGACATCGTCCAGGAGAGGCTCGAGCGAGAGTTCGGGCTGAACATCATCCTCTCCGTTCCCAGCGTACGCTACCGGTTCACGCTCAAAGACGGGACCGTGCTCTATGTTGACAACCCCGCCCACTACCCCGGCCCCATGGCCGTGGTCAAATCCGAAGAACCCTACATCCGGGCCTCCATGATGCTGCCGGACCGATACCTGGGAGCGGTCATGACCCTGTGCATCGAGAAGCGGGGCGTGAACTCTAACTTGCGCTATCCGAGCCCTGGCCGGGCCGAGCTGAGTTACGAGATGCCTCTCGCCGAGGTCATCTTCGATTTCTACGACCGGTTCAAGTCCGTGACCCAGGGCTACGGATCGTTCGATTACGATCTCATCGACTACCGGCCCAGCAACCTCGTGCTCCTGGACATCCTGGTCAACGGCGAGAAGGTCGACGCCCTGTCCCAGATCGTCCACCGCGACCGGGCGCGCGCCCGGGGCGTGCAGGCGTGTGAGCGCCTGAAGGAAGAGATCCCGCGGCAGATGTACAAGATCGCCATCCAGGGGGCAATCGGCGGCGAGATCATCTCGCGCTCCACCATCTCCGCCTTCCGCAAGGACGTCACGGCCAAGTGCTACGGCGGCGACATCACCCGGAAGCGCAAGCTCCTGGAGAAGCAGAAGGAGGGGAAAAAGCGCATGAAGATGGTGGGCTCGGTGAGCATTCCCCAGAGCGCCTTCCTGGCCGTCCTGCGCTCGGACACGGATTCGTGATGACGGACGGAACGGAAAATCCCGGCCTCTACATCCACTTCCCCTTCTGCAGAAAACGGTGCGGTTACTGCGACTTCTACTCCATCACGAAGACATCGCTCATCCCCGGCTTTCTCGACGCCCTGGCCGCCGAGACGGAGCTGTACCGGGGGGAGTTTCCCGGCTTCGACACCGTCTATCTGGGCGGCGGCACGCCCTCGCTCCTGACTCCCGGGCAGATCGAGATCCTTCTGGATGCGATCCGCACCTCCTTTCCGATACTGCTTCGTGCGGAGATCACGATCGAGGTCAACCCAGCGGACCTGAGCCGGGATGACATGACCAGGCTGAGGCTGGCCGGCGTCAACCGGATCAATATCGGCGTCCAGTCGTTCGACGATCGGGAGCTGAAGTTTCTGGGCCGGAGACACGACCGGAAGCAGGCACTCTCAGCCCTGGAGGCGGCCGCAGCCGCCGGGTTCGACAACATCGGCCTCGACCTGATCTACGGACTGCCCGGCCGGACGTTCGACGAGTGGATGTCCTCTCTTGGGCTCGCCATCGATCTTCACCCCGCCCACATGTCCTGCTACGAGCTCGAGCTCAAGCCCCATACCCCGCTCGGCAGAATGTGTGAGCAGCGCGGGATCGGGAGTCACCCGGAAGACCTGGCGCGGGAATTCTTCGTGAGAACATCGGAGATCATGGAAGACTCGGGGTACATCCACTACGAGGTGTCCAACTTCGCTGCGGGCATGGACAGGGCGTCGAGACACAACCGCAAGTACTGGGACCACACGCCCTATCTCGGCCTCGGCCCAGCCGCCCATTCTTTCCGGGAAAACAAGCGCTGGTGGAATCACGAGTCGGTCCATCAGTATGTCAGAGACCTGAAGAGAGGCAAGTCGCCCGTGAGCGATTCGGAAGCCCTGGTGGCCGAACAGCTGGCCCTGGAGGCGCTGTTCCTCGGCCTGAGGACCAGGCAGGGGATCGATCTGGAGCGGTTCCGGCTCCGGTACGGGATCGATCTCATCAAGGAAAAGGGAAGACTGCTTCAGGAGTGGAGCGAATCAGGGCTCATCGACATCGCAGAGGGAAACGTCCGTCCCACCCGCTCCGGCATGGCCGTGGCGGACGCCCTGGTGGTGCTGTAGGAGCCGCCGGCAGATGTTCCGAAACCCCCGCTCTATGAAGCCGATCTCCTCAATCCCCACAGGATGAGGCAAACGGCCGGGAGCAGCGCCAGCACCATGGAAACCGCCACCGCGCTGATGACCGCTTCCTGCAGGGCCGTGCCCTTCTTCCCCTTCGACGCATCGGGCATCATGGATCCGCCTGCGTCCCAAATGGAAGCCAGGAGCGGGTTGGCCCAGTTCGCATACGCTCCGTAGACCGCAAGCCAGGATGCAGCCTTCATGGCCGGGGCCCCCAATCTCAGCCTGGAGCAGAGAAAGCTCAGGAGGGCAAGCAGCATCCCGCCCATCACCCCTTCCACATGGCTCGCCAGGCCCATCCTTGGGTTTGCGAGCTTGGGAACGGCAAGGCCCGTGAGCAGGCCGAGCAGCAGGAGCAGAACACCGGAATGCGCCAGCCGGTGAGCGATCGCGTCCTTCACGATGACCGTATCCATACCATCTCCCCCTTCCCGTTGATCAGGCGAAAAAACGATCCATGGCATTTATTACTTAGTTACTGGACTAATGATAGGTAAATATCATTGCTTGTCAATAACAAAGCGCACATGCCTGAGAGAGGGGTACTGCGTATGGACAGGAACAGGACGAGAAAAGGTCGAGGAGACCAGATCTGTTTTTCCGCCCTCTAGGTTCTCATGGAGTCCACGAGGTCTTTCAGGACACCCATGTCCACGGTCCGCTGGTACAGGGGCCTGTCATCGTGCCGGTATGCGATGAGGGTTTCTTCGAAAACGGATTTGTTCCTGTTCAGATAGATGACCCCCAGAGGGAACCTTCCGGGCTCGGTCGCCTTTCGGAACGCCGCCTCCCGATCGGAAGGGTCATAAGTGTCGTCGAGATAGTAGGTGTTTTCCTTGAACCACGCATACGTGTTCACTTTGTTGTAGGTGACGCAGGGCTGGAAGATGTCGACAAGGGCATAACCCTTGTGGGTGACGGCTTTCTTGATGATGTCCGTGGTCTGCCGCGCGTCTCCGGCGAATGCCCGGGCCACGAACGAGGCGTCGAGCGCTATGGCCACAGCGACGGGGTTGAAAGGCTCCTCGGTGACTCCTTGGGTCTGCACCGGGGTGACGAAACCCTGCCGGGTGGTGGGCGACGCCTGGCCTTTGGTCAGGGCGTAGACCATGTTGTTGTGCACAATGTTCGTGATGTCCGGGTTGCGCCTGATGGCATGCATGAAATGATTGCCGCCCTCCCCGTACATGTCGCCGTCTCCGCTTTCGGCGATGACCGTGAGGCCCCGGTTCGAGGCCTTGATGGCGGTCGCCGCAGGCAGTGTCCGGCCGTGGAGGCCGTTGAAATAGTGCACGTCCATATACTGCGGCGTCTTTGCGGCCTGCCCGATGCCGGAGACGAACACCACTATCCGGGGATCGAGCTCGAGCTCCTCAAGGGCATCCTTGACCGATTTGAGTATTCTGAAGTTCCCGCAGCCGGGGCACCAGGCGATATCGATCGCATGCTCGAAATCATACACGCCCATGAGTGGTCTCCTTCTTCTCCAGCATATCGCTCAGGCTCTCGCAGATGTCCTCGGGCATGAGGGGAAGCCCGCTGAACTTGAGAATCTTGTCGTCGAACACGATACCGGTCTCGGACCTGATGAGCCTGGCGAACTGCGAGGTTGCATTGCTCTCCACGATGATCTTTCTATGAGCCTTTTCCAGGAAATCCGACGCCGAAGGGTGCAGCGGATATACCTGCGAGAAGTGGAGGATTGCGGTGTCGTCCGCCCTTCCGAGCATGTCCAGCCCTTCCTGCACGGCATGGAGCGACGACCCCCAGCACACCACGAGATTCCGGTAGTCCCCGGGGCCGAAGAGCTCGGGCGCGATGGCCTCCTTGCGCAGGCCGTCGAGCTTCCTGAGCCTCTTGTTCACCATGTCGGTCCGCACCGAGAAGCTCTCGGTGATGAACCCGTCCTCGGTATGCTCGTCGCTGTCGACGCGCACCCTGCCCTCACCGAATCCCGGGATGCCGCGGGGCGATACGCCGCTTTCCGTCAGCGCGTAGCGGCGGTAGTCCCGATCGGTCTTGATCATGAAATGCTGGTCGTACACCGTGTCAAGGTTCATGTCCGGGATATTGTATCTGCGCTCCAGAAAGTACTGGTCTGTGAGAACGAACACGGGCACCTGGTATTTGTCTGCCAGATAAAAGGCGTGCCGCATCAGGGAAAACCCCTGCTCGTGGGTGCCTGGCGCAAGGATGACCCTGGGGAACTCGCCGTGCCCGGAGTACAGGGCGAAGTTAAGGTCCGCCTGCTCGGTCCGGGTGGGCAGGCCGGTGGCCGGCCCAGGCCTCTGGCCAAGGTGGATCACCAGAGGCGATTCGATGCACCCGGCAAGGCTCAAGGCCTCCACCATCAGGGCATACCCTCCGCCCGAGGTGGTGACGAGCCCTCGGCCGCCTGCATACCACGATCCGATCGCCATGTTGATTGCACTGATCTCGTCCTCCGCCTGCTCCACCACCACGCCGGAGCCCTCGGCCTTTTTCGTGAAAAAGACCAGCACTCCGGTGGACGGCGACATGGGGTATGCGGACACGAAGGTGCATCCCCCCGCAAGCCCGCCGAGACCCACCACATTGATCCCGTCCGTGAGGATCTCGTGTTTGACCTCGTCTGTCCGCTCGATGGATACAGAGGCCTGTCCCGGCTTGAGCAGCCCCTTGCTCCTTTCGTATCCGGTCGCGGCGGCGGCAAGGTTCTTCTGCAGACGCTCCTCTCCCAGGCCGGAGAGGATCATCCGGATCTCGTCATCCATGAGCCCTTTGTCCACATAGAACAGTCCGGCAAGGATCCCCAGAACGATCGTGTTCGCATATACGGGCCCTCCCGCCTCGCGGGCAAGATCGTTTATGGGCACTTCGAGCACGGGATGGTGGCCGTCGAGATATCTTTTGTCGATAAAAGACCTTTCACCCATGATCACGGTTTCGGGAGTGATCCGGTCGTGGAATCGCTCCATGGCGTCTTGGTGCAGGGGAACGAAGATGTCGATCCGCCGGGTGTAGCAGAATACCCTCCGCGACGAGATGCGGACCTGTGTGGAGTTGTTGCCCCCGCGGATGCGCGACATGTACTCGCTGTAGGAAAACACGTTGCAGCCGGAGCGCTTGAACATCCTGGTCAGGATCGCTTCCAGGGTCTGCAGCCCCTGGCCCGCCTGCCCGGAGAAAACGATGGACATGTCATCCCGAGGTTTGAATACCATATATACATGGTAGCCTTTCGCAGACGAGATTCAACAGATGCCGGCACCCCTCATCCGGCGCAGGTCATTGGTTTTGCCGGGAAGCCTCGTACAATGAAACCCTAGGGCCGCTTCCATTATGACAGGTCTGTGCCGACGCAGCCGAAGCAGGCCCGGAAGAGAAAGGCGATGGATCTCACAACCCTCGCTCTGGCCGGCGTCTGGGCAATATGGTGTCGATCCTGAATATTGCCGCAATCTCGGGCGTCATCGGCATTCCGCACAACCCCTGCGGGGATGAGGCAGGCCCTCATGATCGCTTCCTTTAGAGGATCTGTCCCGACACGTCCCGCCTCCGCCTGCTGCGAGGGTGTTGAAGCACCACGCTGCGTTCCGGGCGCAGGGCCCTTCGTTCAGACGGTCGAATTCCCCTATTGATGCCTTCGGGCCGGGATGCTACTATCCTGATACGTTAGACAGCCCGGTGCCCCTTTCGACCTTTTTTGAGCAGATGCGTGACAATGCGATGATGAATGCAAACCCTTTTGAGAGCCTGCGGAGCGTTTTCGGGTATGAGTCGTTCAGAGACCATCAGGAGGAGATCATCCAGGGGCTCATCCGGGGTGAGAACGCCTTTGTCCTGATGCCCACGGGCGGCGGAAAGTCGCTGTGCTTTCAGATCCCGGCCCTGCACCGCGAAGGGGTGGGCATCGTGGTCTCGCCGCTCATCTCGCTCATGAAAGACCAGGTGGACGCACTGCGGGCCTGCGGGGTGAAGGCGGAATTCTACAACTCCAGCCTGGGGAGCGCCGAGGCAAGGCAGGTGCTGGCCATGCTGCACGCAGGAGAGCTCGATCTCCTGTACGTCGCGCCCGAGCGGCTGATGAGCGACGGGTTCATCGAGCGGCTCCGGGGCATCCCCATCGCCCTGTTCGCCATCGACGAGGCGCACTGCATCTCCCAGTGGGGGCACGACTTCCGTCCGGAATACCTGAAGCTGGGGCGGCTGAGGAAGCTGTTTCCCGAGGTCCCGATGATCGCGCTCACCGCAACGGCCGAGCCCCACACCAGGAGCGACATCCTGGATCGCCTCCACCTCAAGGACGCGCGGTGCTACATCTCGGGCTTCGACCGGCCCAATATCCGGTATTCCGTGGTGGAGAAGCGCAAGCCCTTCGCGCAGCTCATGGAATTCCTGAGCTCCCGGCCCTCAGGCGCGGGAATCGTCTACTGCCTGAGCCGCAAGAGGGTCGACGACGTGGCCGGCAGGCTTAAGGAGGCCGGCGTCAGCGCCGCGCCGTACCATGCCGGGCTCGCCGCCGGGGAGCGGAAAAAGACCCAGGACGACTTCCTGCGCGACGAGATCCGAATCATCGTGGCCACCGTTGCCTTCGGCATGGGCATCGACAAGTCGGACGTGCGCTTCGTTGTCCATTACGACATCCCCAAGAACATCGAGTGCTACTACCAGGAGACAGGCCGCGCGGGCCGCGACGGGCTTGCCGCGGAGGCCCTGCTCATGTTCAGCTACGGCGACGTGGCCCTTGCAAGGGGGCTCATCGAAAAGACCCGCAGCCCGCAGCGCATGCGCATCGAGCAGCACAAGCTGGGAGCCATGGTGGGATTCGCCGAGGCCATGAGCTGCAGGCGGCGCATCCTTCTGGGATATTTCGGCGAGCGCCTGCCGCAGGACTGCGGGAACTGCGACGTCTGCCTCGACCCGCCCGAGGTCATGGACGTGACCCAGGACGCCCGCAAGGCGCTTTCCTGCGTGTACCGGGTGGGGCAGCGCTTCGGCATGGGCCATGTGATCGACGTGCTGCGCGGCTCACGGAAGGACCGGATAACCAGGCTCGGCCACGACCGGCTCTCCACCTACGGGATCGGGGCGGACAGGAGCCAGGACTACTGGTCCTCCCTGCTGCGCCACCTGGTGCATCACGGGTATCTCCTGCAGGACGTAGGGGACTATTCGGTGCTCAAGCTCACCGACGCCGCACTCCCCCTGCTGCGGGGCGAGATAACGCTCACCATGGCCGAGCCGCGGATGAAGGCGGCGTCATCGAAGGCCGCTTCAAAGGCGGACCGCCGGAAGGCCGGGGACATCGATTACGACCCGTCGCTCTTCGAGCAGCTCCGCGCCCTGCGCAAGCAGCTGGCCGACCGGGAAGGGGTGCCCCCGTTCGTCATATTCAGCGACGTGTCCCTGGCCGAGATGGCGGCCCTCGCCCCAAAGACCGAAGACGAGCTCCTCGGCATCCACGGGGTCGGGAAACACAAGCTGAAGCGGTACGGCCCGCACTTCCTCGACGAGATAAGACGATTCGCATCCGGCGGATGACGCCGGGCATGTTCAAACGTATGGCACCGGTCATATTCAAACGCACGACACCGGGCCTGTTCAAACGTACGGCACCGGGCCTGCTCAAACGAACAAGCCGCTCTCTTTTGTTGACTTTCTCACGTATTCACGGGCATAATCGTGAAGTTTTGCTTCTTGGGCTTGATTCGACAAAGGCCTGACCGAAACGGCCGTGCACGAATCGGGTGTTTGTCCGGATTCACGGGAACCGATGCCGGGAGGTTTATTATGCATACCCTGTACGAGAGGCTTCGCGACAGGATCGACCAGTATTCCGTGGGTTTCGTCGCAACAGCGTCGGGCGTGGAGCTCAAGATCCTGAAAAGGCTCTTCACCGAGGAGGAGGCATCAGTCTACCTCGGCCTCACCAGGAGACCAGAGCCGGTGAGGGCCATCGCGGGCAGGCTCGGGAGAGACGAAGACGAGGTCGCCCGCATCCTGAAGGCCATGACGGAAAAGGGGCTCACCTTCCCCGCCACGCACAACGGCGAGAAGTATTACGCCGCGGCGCCGTTCATGCACGGATTCTTCGAGCACCAGGTCTTCCGCAGAGACAAGGACCGGGAGCTGCCCACGCTCTTCGAGGAGTACTTCCAGACCGGCTTCATCCCCAGGACAAAGGCGCTCCGCACCGTGCCCATCCACATGGATGCGACGCCCGAGTCGCCCGTGGCCCCCTACGACGACGTGAAGCGGATCATCATGACCAAGGAGCGCATCGGCCTCTTCCCGTGCGCCTGCAACTACCAGACGGCATCCATCGGGCTTGAGTGCGACAGGCCCCACGACATGTGCATGGCCTTCGACTTCTACGCCGAGTATCTCCTGGACGAGATCGGCTTCGGCCGCAGCATCAGCCGCGAGGAGGCCTTGGGCATCCTGGACGCTGCAGAGGCGGCGGGCCTCGTGCACCAGACCGGCGGCGACAAGCGCAACACCGAGTGCATCTGCAACTGCTGCCCGGACTGCTGCACGATCCTGAGGCAGGTGAGGCTCCTTCCCAACCCGGCGCGCTACAAGAGCTCCAACTATGTGCTCTGCTACTCGGAAGATGTGTGCAGGCACTGCCTGGTGTGTCTGGGCAGGTGCCCCATGCAGGCCCTGAGCTCGGATGAGGACGACGCCCTCACGATCGACCGTGACCGCTGCATCGGCTGCGGCCTGTGCACCACCACCTGCGAGAGTGGGGCATTGAGGCTCAGGATCAAGGACGAAAAGGACCGGCGCACGCCGCCGTCGACATTCGATTTCATGCGCTGCTCCCTGGACCTGTGGAAAGAGATCAGGGGTGCCGGGGAGGAAAAGGACACTTAAGCGGCGGGCGTCGAGCGGGAAACCTTGCGGCACGTAAGGCGCCGACCGGCCTTCCCTTGATTCGGCCGGCCGGCTCGATACCATTGGTTATAGAAGAACATCCGCGATTCCCCACCCATGAAGTATGCCCCGGGAGGGATATCCATGGAAGGCGGAAAAATCAGAAGGATACATTTCGTCGAGTTCAACGCACGGATCAACACGCTGGGCTCGCTCGGCCCCCCGATCTTTACCAAGTACGGAAGCCTGCTCCTCGCATCCATCATGAGCGAAAAGGGCTATGACGTCCGGTATTTTCTCGAAGGCACGAGCACCATGGACTTCTCGGTGCTCTCCGACGCCGATGCCCTGTGCCTGCCGGTCTTCGCCCCGGCGCTGAACAAGGTAAGGGAGTTCGCGGGCAGGGTGCTCAGGGAAAGGCCCGGGATACCGGTGATCCTGGGCGGACCGCAGGTCTGCTATTTTCCGGAAACCGTGCTCGACCGCTGCACCTACGCGGTGCGGTGCGAGGGCGACGAGGCCCTGCCCCGGCTCGTGGAGCGTCTGAACAGCGGGGGAGACGTGAGGGACATCGCCGGGATCTCGTATCTGAGCAACGGGAAGGCAGTCCACAACCCCGACTGCGTGCCGCCCGAGATCCCGAAGACCATACCCGACGTCACGCTCATCGAGGGCTTTGACCGGGCCAAGCCGAGGATCAGGGGCCTGCACACGGTCATCAACACCCTGCAGACCACGCGGGGGTGCAGGTTCAGGTGCAAGTTCTGCCCGGTCCACCGCCTCTTCCAGGGCGTGTTCCGCAACCGCGACATGGACAGCATCATCGCGGACATCAGGAAAAGGATGCCCTACAACGACCATTTCTTCGTGGTGGACAACGATTTCTGCAGCGACCGGAAGAACGCCCGTGCGCTTCTGGAGCGGATCATCCGCGAAGATCTGGGCGCTCAGTTCGTCATCTTCGAGCGGCACGAGATCGGCCGGGACAGGGAGATGCTGGACCTGCTCCACCGGGCGGGGGTGAGGATCATCATCATGGGCGTGGAGTCGCTTCTGGACAAGAGCCTCAAGGCGTTCAACAAGCGGCAGACGCACGAGGAGGTCGTCTCGAGCATCCGCAACATTACGGATGCGGGCATGAACGTCCTTTCGACCTTTGTGCTCGGCTATGACGAAGACACGCCGCAGAGCGCCGAAGAGCTCATCGGCTTTGTCACGAAATACCACCTGATCCTGAACCTGTTCATCCTGCACGACCTGGAGGAGGACGAGACGAAGGACCTCCTCATCCCCCTGAACAGGCGTTTCATGACCCACTACGCCGGGACCGCACCGGGCGACCTCTCGTTCTGGGACTACATGACCGGAAGCTTTGTCTCATACTTTCCCAAGCGCATGAAGCCGAGCACCCTGCAGAGGCTGATCTTCCACATCAACGACCGGTCGTTCTCGCACTGGAACATCCTTCAGGACGTGTTCTCCCCCGACCTCTTCCGGTCCTTCTTCGGCATCGCCGTGGGCTACGGGATGAAGCGGGTCAACCGGAACCTCCGCAGGTTCGCGGAAAAGGGCTACCTCGACTATCTGGAAGAGATCGAGCAGGGCCTGTACGACGGGCAGGAGGTGCTCAGGGAGGAGAAGCTCGCCTCGCTCAAAGGCCTCCCCCTGCCGCCCAGGGTCAGGGAATTCACCGACACGCCCTATTACCGGGTTCACACCACGATGGCCCTGATACCGGCGCTGCTGCGCTATGCCTTCGTGAGGAAGGACCTCAAGGCCGGTGCAGGCCTCCCCGGCCGCAAAGGAGAGCGCAGTGAGCTTCGAGTATCTCAGGGAAATCCCCGGGCCTGAGGAGATCAGGGACGCCATACCTCTGCCCGGGCATCTCAAGCGGGCGAAGGAGCAGCGGGACCGGGAGATCAGCGCGATTTTCCGGCAGGAGAGCGACCGGTTCTTCCTGGTGATCGGGCCCTGCTCCGCGGACAACGAGGACGCCGTGTGCGAGTATGTATCCCGCCTGGCGGGGCTGCAGGAAGAGGTGAAGGACAGGCTCCTCCTCATCCCGAGGATCTACACGAACAAGCCCAGGACCACCGGGCAGGGCTACAAGGGCATGGTCCACCAGCCCGACCCGCACAAGCAGCCCAATATCGTCGAGGGCCTGAGGGCCATCCGGCACATGCACCTCAGGGCCCTGAAGGAATCCGGGCTGCCTGCGGCCGACGAGATGCTCTATCCGGGCAACCTGCCCTACCTTGAAGACCTGCTGAGCTATGTGGCCGTGGGCGCCAGGTCTGTGGAGAACCAGCAGCACCGGCTCACGGTGAGCGGCATGGACGTGCCCGCGGGCATGAAGAACCCCACCAGCGGCGACATATCCGTGATGTTCAACTCGGTGTACGCGGGCCAGCAGCCGCACGTGTTCATCTACAACGGATGGGAGGTGAGGACGTCGGGAAACCCCTTCACTCATGCGATCCTGCGGGGCGCGGTTGACATAACGGGCAGGAACATCCCCAACTACCACTACGAGAATCTGCTCGCCGTGGCCCGGGAGTACGCGGCGCGGGACCTGGCGTATCCCCTGATCGTGGTGGACACGAACCACTCCAACTCGGACAAGCAGTACCGTGAGCAGCCCAGGATCGGCATGGAGGTGATGCAGAGCCGCAAGCACTCCCCCCTGCTCGGCAGGCTGATCAAAGGCCTCATGATCGAGAGCTACCTGGTGGAAGGCGCGCAGAAGATCGACGGGAACACCTACGGCAAATCCATCACCGACCCCTGCCTTGGCTGGAAACAGACCGAGGCCTTCGTGAGGAGGCTTGCGGAGGCGGTGTGACGTCCGGTTCGCCTGCACACTGCATATGACCGGGGAGCAGCCTGCATCCTTGCGCTTCGGGCTTTTTTCTGTTAAGGTTCAGTCTGGCTTATCCGATACTTAATACAAAATTCGTCGATCACGTGGATCGCTTGTATTCCATGCAGATCAGGCAAAATAATTTGTGGGTGAAAACGCTGTATCTTTCGCTATGGAGAAAGACCGGCAACCCGGCGGCAGCGCTGTTTTCGGCAATGAGATGATGGTGCGGGGCTCCATGAGTCGTGATGCCATGATCAGAAAATTCAATACGGAAAGGGGCAATCATGGAACACAGACCGGAATCTTTTACACCAGCGGCGGACGAATCGTCTCGCTTCTTTACGGAAACAGCCGGCTCAAGCCGGCGCCATTCACCGGCGGGAAGCCTGATGCGCAGGAGAGGGGCAGGAAAAGGCCTTCAGCTGTTCCTGTGCATTCTGGCCGCAGCAGTCTTTCTCGGCACAGCCGGATGCAGCGACTCGGACAGTGACGACCTGGTGCTGACCGACGCGACCTGGATAGCATTCCAGGACGGCGACGGGCCGTGGCAGGAGCTCGAGATCGACCCCGAGACTCCGTCGTTCACCCCGGAGGTCAGCGACCCCGACGGCCGCTACGGCCTGGCCTTCGTGGTTGCCAGGGCGGCGGGAGACGCCGAGGAAAAAGGCTACGTGCAGACGATCACTCTTCAGACCACCACAGCCGACCTTCCCGAGATCGATTTCAGCAGCCTGCTCGGTTCCGGCGAGATCCCGGCGGAAGTGACGGTACCGGGAGAATTTGACTTCGGCACCTGGTCGCATCTCTACGCCGGGGATGAAAACGAATCCGTGTGGAGCGAAGAGACCGCCGTGATGCTGGATCCGAGTTTCGTGCCCTACGACCTTGTGGCGGCTCTTCACACCGACGGCAAGTATTACCCTTCGAAACTCGTCATGAAATCCCTTCCGGGCGATCTCGTTTCGGGCGATGTATGGGAGGTGACGATCGATTTCGATGCGGACCCGGACGTGCAGAACCTTTCGGGGCCTTACCCCATCGACCTTGGCGGGACCGTGATGCACTACGGCGAGGTATACCTGCGCACCGCCAACAACACCCTGGCCTCGCTGGGCAGGGACGATCAGGACAGTGAGACTTCTTTCGAGTACACCGCGCTTTCGGATCTGCCCGAAGGCGGGATGTACCTGCTCGAGCTTTCAATCGACCTCAGCGAAAGCTCTTCTCTCCTTTACTTCGAGGGGTTCTCGGAAGCCGGAAACCCGGACCTGGCGCAGAACATGCCCGACTCCTTTGACGGCGAGTTCGCTGCAGACACCTCCACCGGCTATCTGCTGCCCGGGATGACCTGGGAAGCGGAGTACCCGAGTGCCATCGCCTATGCCGGTGTGTTCAGAGGCACGGGAGGCGGCATCGACTATAACGCCACAACCCTGGTCACCGCGGGCAGGCAGGGAGCACAGAGCGGCTTGACGATGCCCGACCTGAGAGCGGCTCAGGGCTGGCATCCGCTCTGGTCGGTTCCGTCCGATGCAGTGGAAAGCGATAACAGCGCATCCGTGGTGCTGTCCTCGGCGGCGATTCAGGATTTCCTCCTGCCGAGCCTGACATCCCTGTATCTCGCGTACTGTCCGCGTCTGGAAGACGGCGACTGGATCGCCGCCATCGCGAATTACCGGCAGGCGGCCGGCGATCCTCTGTAACCGGCGGTTCCTGCACCCCGACGATCAGGGGATTCTGATCACGCGGCTCACCGGCGCTGCAGGGATGCGCCGGTGAGCTTTCTCTTTCCAGGGACCCGTTATCCGCGGGATTCAGACGATGATGCACGGAGCCGATCGGCACGTGCGCGCTTTGTAACCCGCGTACAATCATGTACGGTCTCTCCGCCTCCCCGCGCCGATGCCTCCGGCCGGATGTCGGCTTTTCAAGCCTTTTAGGTGAATGGGCAACACGATTATTGCAATCAGGAACAGGACTTGCAGGAGGGAAACCACTACAGCCGCATCACGACACGAGAAAGGAGAAAATCTTTATGAATCGCATGGTGATCGGGTTACTGACGTTCCTGCTGATCTTTTCTTTGACAGGATGTGCGGAGCTCAAGGAGCTGCGCGTACAGACCGCGGAGCAGCAGGCTGCGATCGATCAGCTCGGCAAGGACAACCAGGCATGCAGGGATTCGCTGAAGGACGCCCAGAACCAGCTGAGGCAGGCGAAGCTCGATATTCAGGCCAGAGAAGAGAAGGCCAGGGAACAGAGCGATGCGTTCGTCAGGATGCAGCAGGCCATGAAGGCGGAGCTCGAATCCAAGCAGGTGGCGCTCAAGGAGCTCGAGGGCAAGCTTACCCTGACCATGGTCGAATCGATCCTCTTCGACTCGGGCAAAGCCGAGGTGAAAAAGGAGGGGCAGGAAGCGCTTCAGAAGGTCGCCGGGGTGCTCAAGACCGTTCAGGATCAGGAGATCGTGGTGGCAGGCCACACGGACAACGTTCAGATCGGCCCCAGCCTGGCGAAAATCTATCCCACCAACTGGGAGCTTTCAGCAGCCCGGGCCATCTCCGTAGTCAAGATCCTGGTTGCGGACGGCGTGGACCCCAAATACTTGGGCGCTGTGGGCTATAGCGAGTACCGTCCCGTTGCGGACAACGACACCCCGGAGGGGCGCGCGCAGAACCGGCGCATGGAGATCATCCTCATGCCGGTGCACAAGTAGGATTTCACTGAAGGGAGTGCCGGATCCGTCCCCCCGCCGGCGCTCTCTTTTTTTCGATCACGAGGCTGCACGGAGAGTTTCGGTCATCCACCGTCTGTCTGGGGAAAGGCGGTGTTCGAATAGAGGTACTCGACCTTTTCCTTGTGCTTGAGCTCCTGTGATGCCATTTTGAGAAAGATCTGCTTGAGCTCTCCCTCAGGATGGAGGCCCGCTAGGCCGGTATAGAAGTTATATGACTTGAGCTCCCGGTGGGCGGCCACGAGGAAGACCTCCTCGGGCTTCATGTCCTTGTCTATCGCCGGCATGTCCATGTGCTCGGCGATCTTGTAGTCGATCACCTTGTCCATGCGCAGCGCATCGGCCCCGTATCCGCCGTCGCGGTACTTCTCGAGGAACTCCCCGTGTTTTTTCTCCTCAGCGGCGAGCATCTCGAGGGCGTGCTTTGCGCCCTTATCTTCCAGCCTCGAACCGAGGACCGTGTAAAAATCATACGACTCCTCTTCCCGCTGGATCGCAATGTCGATATACGCGCCCAGGCGCTTCTCTTCCATACACTCCCCCTTACTGAATCGGTAATATTGATCAGATAACGGTTCCCGGCTGGAAGTCAAGAGATGGAGATGCCTCTTGCGTGACTTGATCCTTTGAGGCGGAATCAACGCGTGTGAAGACAATCACTGCCTTGAGCTTTATCGTACCTGTAAAACCTTGGGTTATCGCTATCATCCTCTCTGAGGTTAAGGATCAGCGGAGCGGCTCCGTTGCGGAGATATTGTCAAATGTTGTGGACGGAGGGTACCCTTCGGCCTGAGTCATAGTTAAGCGGCCTCCTTAAGTTCACCGTTGATAAAGACCTTCCTTTGAAGGACCAAAGATATCAGATTATGCCC
>Ga0255340_1000798_pt1 | contig 47694 bp, 35 predicted proteins | sample wastewater_treat_7_FD_192417 | JGI IMG/M metagenome (GOLD analysis project Ga0255340, IMG submission 192417) | Wastewater microbial communities from Lulu Island WWTP, Vancouver, Canada - plant10 | ecosystem: Engineered > WWTP > Wastewater > Unclassified | place: Canada: Vancouver, British...
AAGCACTTGACGAGGTTCCTGAAGCAAAAGTTGCTAAGAAGGCCGCAAAAGCAAAGCCTGCCGAAGAGACTCCCAAGAGAGAAGCACTTGACGAGGTTCCTGAAGCAAAAGTTGCTAAGAAGGCCGCAAAAGCAAAGCCTGCCGAAGAGACTCCCAAGGCGGAGTCAGTCGAAGAGGTTCATGAACCGGAAGCTGCCAAAGAGGTTACCGAAACAGAAGTTGTCGAGGAGGCTCCGAAAGTTGAAGCAGCTGAAGAGAGTCCTGAAGTGCCGGATTATTCGGAGATGGGCCTGAAAGAGCTTTTGGATGTATTCCAGATGCTGCTAAACAAGGGAGATATGCAGCTGCTCTACAAGCATGCCGACTCCGTTAAGGCAATATTCTACAAGACTCTTCGCAAGGAGAAGATTGCAAGTGGGTTTATCGCCCCTTCCGAGGATGTGATAAGTGACGGTACAGATGGCGATGATGTTGTTTCCATCAATCCCTTTGCTGAGGTTGAGCGTGGATTTAAAGAGCTTTACAACAATTATCGCAATCTGCGAAACGCATACGTGCGTGAGCAGGAGCAGAGTAAGGAGCAGAATCTTCAGACGAAACTTGAGATAATAGAGCAGATAAAGTCCCTCATCGAGAGACAAAGCCAAGAGGATATGGGGCAGCTTTTCAGCGAGTTTGGGAATCTTCAGGCACAATGGCGTGCAACCGGACAGGTACCGCAGGCACGTATGAGGGATCTTTATGAGTCCTACAGCCACAATGTGGAGATCTTCTACGACAATGTCAAAATTCACAAGGAACTGAGGGACCTCGATTTCAAGCGTAACCTCTCTGCAAAAGAGGAACTTTGTATCAAGGCGGAAGTTCTTGCCGAGACTGAATATGACAATATAGTGGCAGCATTTAAGGCCCTCCAAAAACTCCATGAAGAGTGGAAGGAAATAGGTCCCGTCGGTAAAGAGCAAAGGGAGAGCATCTGGGAGAGGTTCAAGGAAGCAACTGCGATAATCAATAAGAAACACCAGGCATATTTTGACTCACTGAAAACAAGCCAGAGGGAGAATTTTGAGGCAAAGAGTGCTCTTTGCGAAGAGGTAGAGAAGATTGTTGCAATGGAAATCTCCGACTCAAGGACATGGAACAAAATGACCAAAGCCATTGAAGAAATACAGGCAAAATGGAAAGCAATAGGTTTTGCTTCCAAAAAGGACAATCTCAAGGTATATGAGCGCTTCCGCTCAGCCTGCGACAATTTCTTCGAGGCAAAGAAAGCATACTACGGTCAGCTTAAAGATCAGATGCAGGAGAATCTAAAACTGAAAATAGATCTATGCGAAAAAGCTGAGGCTGTTCAGCACAGTGAAGAGTGGAAGAAGACCACCGATTATCTGATAGACCTTCAGAAACAGTGGAAAGAGATCGGTCCCGTTTCTCGCAAACGCACCGATCAGGTATGGAAGCGTTTTCGCGCTGCTTGTGACACATTCTTCAACAATAAGGAGAAACATCTGGGTAAACAGGAATCACAATACGAAACCAACCGCCAGCTTAAACTTGCACTTATCGAGGAAATCAAAGCGTTTGAATTATCCGATAACAAAGGCGAAAATTTCGAGGCTCTTAAAGCCTTCCAGGGTAGGTGGAATGAGATTGGCTTTGTTCCCTTCAAGGAGAAGAATAAACTTCAGGATGCATTCAAAAGGGTTATTGACTCCAAGTGTGACGAGGTAAGGGCTCAGAATGACGACTATCGCCCGAGATATGGCAAATACTCTTCCGACGCCAATCTTAGCAAGGCTGAGAGAGGTCTCCGTAGCGAAAGGGATCGTCTCGTGCAAAAGTATGTCAAAAAAGAACAGGATATTGCCACATGGGAAAACAATATGGGCTTTTTCTCCAAGACTAAAAATGCAGAGACCTATCTTGCTAAGATGAGAAAAGAGATCGAGGTCGCCCGAGAGGAGCTCGCACAGCTCGAGGAGAAGATCAAGGCAATTGATTCACAATTCGAGCAGAGAGATGAATAAGGGAGAAAACAGAAACACCATCATAGGATTTGCCCTTATCGGCATTATTTTGCTGCTATTCAGCTGGTACAATACCAAGCAGTATGAGAAACAGCAGAAGGAGAGATACATAGCAGATTCGACAGCTGCAGCCCGTGCCATCGAAAGTGCGCGTCTTGATACCACATATCATGAGGCTGCTGCCGAAAAAGTGCAGGTTCCCGGTCAGGAACTGCCGTTGTACCAGGATTCCATACTTTACTCCGCCAGTATTGCAGAGGCGGAGTGCTACACTCTTGAGAATGATAAAATCAGGCTCAAAATATCATCCAGAGGAGCTCAGCCCTCAGAGGTTGAAATCAAGAATTATTACACTTATGACAGCTCCGCATTGATACTGATTAGGGATGGGAAGAGTTCGTTCGAGTATGAGATTAATACTAATCAATGGATTAACACCGGTGATATGACCTTTTCCCTTGTTTCACAGAGTGAGAGCAACCTAATCCTACGTCTACATTTTTCGGCAAACTCCTATATCGAGGCGGTTTATTCCCTCGCCGAAGAGAGTTATTTGGTGGACTACAATCTCAGATTTGTGAATATGGACGCTGTGCTCGACAGACGTACTAACCAGATACGTCTCCAATGGAACGCCGATATTCCTCATCTTGAGAAGGGATATAAAAATGAGAAAAACTACTCTGCCATCGCTTACCGTTTTTCAGGCACCAATGATGTCAAGAGTATCGGTATGAGAAAAGATTCCGCCAAAGAATCATTCTCGGCAAATCTGCGTTGGTTTGGATTCCAGCAACAATTTTTCTCCGCTATTCTTGTTGCTGAAAACAACTTTGTTGGCGGCAATCTTGAAAATAAGTTCTATGCCGAAGATGTAGCGATCGCTACGGGCGACTTGATGCGTTCTTCAGCTGAAATGGTGCTCGATCTGGATACGCAAAGCAAAGATCTTTCTATTCCTTTCAAGTTCTATTTCGGTCCAAATCACTATCCGACACTCAAGAGCTACGATGAGGGTTTCGAAAAGATCATTCCTCTCGGAGGAAAGATTATCGGGCCAATCAACCGGTATGTCATAATTCCGGTATTCAACTGGCTCAGTAAATATATAGCGAGCTACGGTCTGATAATTCTTATTCTGACCATATTGCTCAAGATTGTCATATCTCCTCTGACACTCAAGTCATACAAATCTTCTGCGAAGATGAAGGTTCTTCAGCCAGAAATCCAGAAGATCAACGAAAGATACCCCAAGAAAGAAGATGCGATGAAAAAGCAGCAGGCCACGATGGACCTATACAAAAAGGCCGGTGTGAGCATGTTCGGAGGATGTCTTCCGATGTTGTTGCAATTCCCGATCCTTTTTGCAATGTTCCGTTTCTTCCCTGCTTCTTTCGAGTTGAGACAACAAAAATTCTTATGGGCGGATGACCTCAGCGGCTATGACTCTATACTTGATTTCGGATTCAACATCCCTCTCTACGGCGACCACATCTCCCTTTTTGCACTTCTTATGGGTGTGTCAATGTTCTTCTACTCCAAACTGACGATGAGCCAGATGGCGGATAACCAGCAGATGCCTGGTATGAAGTTTATGCAGACCTGGTTTATGCCTATCTTTATGGTGATGATCTGTAATAATTTCTCCGCAGGACTGAGTTACTACTATATGCTCTCCAACCTTATTACCATCATCCAGACTCTTATCATCAGGAAATGGTTTGTTGACGAGGAAAAACTCCGTGCACTGATTCAGCAGAGAGCGAGCAGCAAAGAGCCGCAGAAGAAATCCAAGTTCAGGCAACGTCTTGATGAGGCTTACAGGATACAGCAGGAGCAGATGAGACAACAGCAAAAACGGAAATGATGACCATCCGGGAAAGGATAGAGAATATTTTGAGCCAATTGCCATCAACTGTGAAGTTGGTGGCAGTTTCAAAACTCCATCCCATTTCCGAAATTCTCGAGGCTTACGATGCCGGTCAGCGCGTATTCGGCGAAAGCCGTCCACAGGAAATGGTTGCAAAGGTACCCTTGCTTCCCGGTGACATTGAATGGCATTTTATCGGTCATCTTCAGAGCAACAAGATCAAAATGATCCTGCCCTATGTTTCGCTTATCCATTCGGTGGATTCGGAACCTCTTCTGGCTAGAATAGATCGCCAGGCTGCTCTTTCAGGCCGGATTGTGGATTGTCTTGTACAGTTGCATATCGCCATGGAGGATAGCAAACAGGGCTTTCCAGTGCAGGAAGCTTTGGAGCAGGTACCACACTTCCGTGAAAAATATCACAATGTGCGTATTCGCGGTCTGATGGGAATGGCTTCTTTCGTAGATGATATGGAGCAGGTGAGGGGTGAATTCCGTATTTTGAAGTCGGCTTTTGAGAGACTGAAACCGGAATTTCCAAACTTTGATACTCTTTCCATGGGAATGTCTCAGGATTGGGCTATTGCAGTCGAGGAGGGTGCCACGATCGTACGTATAGGAAGCACCATTTTTGGCTCACGCTGATATTGATATTATAAATAAATAACTTTACTTTTGTAAGTTACGTGATTATTAAATGTGATTTGCAATGCATGCGGATTTGATAGGAAAAGATCTGAGGTATGGTTTAATAGGCAGCGGCAGTTGGGCAACTGCACTTGTCAAGGTGTTGTCGGATACGGGCAATAGAATTAATTGGTATATACGTAATTCGGACAATATCGATTTTATAAAGGAATTTGGCCGCAACCGTTCCTATCTCCGTTCTGCTGCATTGAAAACAGATAGGCTGGAGATGAGCGACGACATCAACGAGGTCGTTTTCAATTCGGATGCTGTAATCTTCTGTATTCCTTCGGCATATTTTCTTGCCCAGATAAAGTCTCTCGACTATGAACTTCTCAAGGATAAGCTAATCATATCGGCCACTAAAGGATTCGTATCCAATGATCATTTAACCGTAGCGGAGTATTTTCACAGGCAGTTGGAGATACCGTTCGACAGAATCGTGGTATTGAGCGGCCCAACGCATGCTGAAGAGGTTGCAATGGAAAAGCTCTCCTATCTCACCTTTGCCAGCAAGCATATCGAAGTTTCCCGTAAGGTGAGTGAATCTTTCTCATCGCACTATGTAAAGGTTGTCTGCAGTACTGATATATATGGTGTGGAATATTCCGCAGCCATGAAGAATGTCTACGCTGTAGCTGTGGGGCTTTGCCATTCTCTGGGCTATGGTGACAATTTCATCTCCGTGCTGGTGGCAGGAGCCTATAATGAGATGGTGCGTTTTCTCAACTCCACCCATCCCGACTCCAGTCGTATTCCCTCACGTTCAGCATATCTTGGAGATCTCTTGGTGACCTGCTATTCGCAATTCAGTCGCAATAGAACTTTCGGAGGCATGATTGGTAAAGGTTATTCCGTAGTTTCGGCACATACGGAGATGAACATGGTGGCGGAAGGCTATTATGCCACAAGGTGTATGTATGAGATAGCAAACAGGCTCAAAGTCGAGCTTCCTATCGTAAGTGCGATGTACCAGATTCTCTATGAAGAGAAAAGCCCCCATTATGTAGTGAACCATTTGGCCTCAATTCTTCAATAAACAACACAAAATTGACAATATCATGATTAATCTAGACTTGAAAGGATGTTCAAACTTTGTAAACGATAAACAGTTTGATAACTATACCGCCAGAGCTCTTGAAGCATTATCGACACTGGATGGTGGCACCGGTGCTGGAAGTGATTTTCTCGGATGGAACCGCCTTCCTTCGGAAATAACGCCGGAAATTATCGAGGATTATCTTTCTGTGGTTGACAAATGGATTGAAATGGAGATAAACTTGGTAATTGTCATCGGCATTGGTGGCTCATATCTTGGTGCAAAGGCTGCTATTGAGGCACTCTCACATTCTTTCCACAGGATGGTCCCATCACGCGGCCCCAAGGTAGTCTTTGCAGGACACAATCTTTCAGAAGAGTATATTGCCGAACTGATGGATGTGGTCTCAGTCAAGAATATTGCCTGTGTTGTAATTTCAAAGTCGGGGACAACTACGGAACCGGCTGTCGCCTTTCGTTTGATCAAGAGTTATATTGAAGAGAAATATGGAACTAGAGGGGCTCGCAAAAGGATTGTTGCGGTTACCGATAAGGAACGTGGAGCCCTCAGGTTACTCTCCAATCAGGAGGGCTACAAGACTTTTGTTATAGAAGATAATGTGGGAGGCCGTTTTTCAGTATTGACAGCGGTGGGATTGCTACCGATAGCACTTGCCGGTTTTGATATTACGGAAATGGTTAGGGGAGCGGCCGATATGCAGCAAATATGTAGCAAACCTACAAAAGAGAACCCTGCGATTCTCTATGCAGCCATGCGCAATGCCCTCTATGACAGTGGTAAAAAAATAGAATTTCTTGTTGGATTCAGCCCGAAGCTTCAATATGTCAGCGAATGGTGGAAACAGCTCTTTGGTGAGAGTGAAGGTAAAGATGGTAAGGGAATATTTCCGGCATCGGTAAATTTTACTACCGATCTCCACTCTTTGGGACAATATATCCAGGATGGCGAACGTATCCTCTTTGAGACCTTCATTGATGTGCGTACAATCCGTAGGAGAGTGGAAATCAGCCGCGATAAACAGGATCTTGACGGACTTAATTACCTCGCAGGAAGGAATGTAGAGTTCTGCAACAAGATGGCCCAACTGGGCACCATGCTTGCCCACAATGACGGAGGAGTGCCTACTATGGAAATTTCCATAGAAATGATTGACGAATATAACCTCGGCCAGCTCTTTTACTTTTTTGAAAAGGCTTGTGGCATAAGTGCATATATGCTTGGTGTAAATCCTTTCGATCAGCCGGGAGTTGAAGATTATAAGAAAAACATGTTTGCTCTTCTTGGAAAGCCCGGTTTTGAGAAACAGGGAGAAGAGCTCCGTAAGAGACTTTAACATAAACTATATAATTATGAAAACGAAATTTCTTTTGGTACTGATTGCAGCAGCCTCCATGCTGATTTCATGCAAGCAGCAGGTACAGCAGGAGCGTGAAGAATGGGCTATTGTACTGCACGGTGGTGCAGGAGGCTCCCATGCAATGTCTACAGAAGATGAGGCTGCCTACTGCATATTCCTCAATGAAGCCCTGGAGCAGGGTAAAACGATACTTGTCTCCGGTGGCAGTGCCCTGGATGCGGTGCAGGCAACTGTTATCTATCTCGAGGATTGTCCTCTTTTCAATGCCGGAAAAGGTGCAGTTATGACCTCCGATGGACGTCATGAACTCGACGCCTCTATAATGGACGGTCGTGACCTCTCGGCAGGTGCCGTTGCCGGTGTGACCGACATAAAGAATCCTATAAAGACGGCACGTTTGGTGATGGAGAAGACTCCCCACGTACTGCTTATCGGAGAGGGCGCTTCTTTCTTTGCACGAGAGCAGGGACTCGAAATAGTCCCGAACTCCTATTTTACGACTGAGAGTAGTAAAGTTGAACTCGAAAGAGCTCTCGCAGAGAAAAGAACCGGTGCTCCGATAGGGACTGTGGGCTGTGTGGCTCTTGATCGCGAAGGCAACATTGCCGCCGCCACCTCCACGGGAGGTATGACAGGAAAGAAATGGGGCAGAGTGGGCGATGTGCCTATCATCGGTGCCTCCACAATTGCAGACAACAACTTTGTAGGTGTCTCCAGTACAGGTCATGGTGAACTCTGGATCCGCAGGTCAGTTGCTCACGACATATATGCTCTTATGGATTACAAAGGGCTTTCTCTTAAAGATGCCGTCCATGAGGTTATCTGGAACAAAATAGACAAGATGGAGGGCTCAGGCGGTGGTGTAATATGCATAGACCGCTTCGGCAATATCGTAATGGATTTCAATACACATATAATGTACAGAGCCTGGGCTAAAGCTTCAGGTGAATCCGGTGCCGCAGTAAATTAGGTGTTGCGAGTTTCGTGTTGAAAAGGTTACCAGGTGTGGGATAGATGTTGAGTTCTGAGTATCGAGTTTGGATTTAAATATTAATAATTGGCTGTTAGCCATCGGCAAGTTTTAAACAAAACACAACAAACTATGAAACGTACCACAAGGCTGTTTATTTTAATCGCCTTTCCTTTAATTCTTTCCTCTCTATTACTTTCATGTGGTAGCAATAAGGCAAGAATTTCAGTCACTGTAATTGGCGAAAACGATGGGACTCCGGCTTTCGTATACTTTGCAGATGAAAGAGAGATTGTCATACCCATAGATTCGCTTGGAAAAGGAGAACTGACGCTCGATATTAGCGAACCTATCTATGTGACTTTTTATTACCAATATCTAAGCCCTAAACTCTTCCTGACACCCGGCACCGATATCTGCCTTTCTTTTGAAGAAAATGAGACAGGCATGGATACGGAGATAACCGGCAAGGGTTCGGATGAAAGCAGATATTTGAACTTTGCGCCTCTGTTTGCTGCCGAAATCAATGATACCGAACTTGGTGAGGAGGCATTTCTCGCATTGTCTGACAGCCTCTATAATGCAAACTTATCGGAATTGGAAAAGGCAGGGTTATCTAAAAAGTTCAATGAATTGGAAAGGGAACGCTTGAAGTATTTCAGCTATTCCACATTACCTTCCTATCCCTATTTTCATAGGAGACTTACTATGGACACAACCTATAGTGCCTCTTCGGTTTATTGGGAGAAGTTGAACGGACTGTTGGTTATGGAGCCCTCTCAACTTCAGTATAAAGAATATCGTTCTTTTATCTCAGAAGCTGCAGATAGAATTTCAAGAGATAAATATCCTGAGTTAGGCAGTGCAGATGCTCTTATCAAATTTGTTGAGTCGGAAATTACCAACCCTCTTATTGCTGAGGTATTGATAAACAATAAACTCTCCTCTGTATTGGCAACGAGAGGTCTTGCTGCCTTGTCTGAATCTCAGATTGAGGCATTCAAGCGTTTTGTGAAGTCCCCTGAATTGACTCAGTCTTTTGATTCACTATGCGAAAAATGGAGAAATATCTCAGAAGGAAGTCCGTCGCCCAATTTCAATGCCATTGATGTAAACGGAAATAAGTTTTCACTTGCTGACTTCAGTGGAAAAAACCTTTATATTGATGTTTGGGCTACTTGGTGTGGCCCTTGCCGTATTGAAATTCCTCACATGAAAGAGTTGGAGGAGAGATATCACGGAAAAGATATCACTTTTGTCAGCATTTCCTGTGATGCTGATCTCGAAGCATGGAAAAGCAGAGTTAATGAGGGCATGACAGGAGTCCAACTCCATTTTGATGAGGGGGATAATTTTATGGATGACTATATCATAACCGGTATTCCCCGTTTTATACTTTTGGATAGGGAAGGGAAAATAATTTCGTCAGATATGAGCCGTCCATCCGATCCGGAAACTGCCGTGAAATTGGATCAACTGCTTAAAAAATTTTAATATTAACCATCAAACAATTTAATCTATGAGTAGAGAAACTGTAAACCCCAAAGGGTTTTGGCCAGGAGTCAAATGCTCCCTTTTAAGGTTACTACTCTGTGTCGGTTTGTGCTTTCCGATGACTTATGCCTTGGCTGAGGGAAATGGTGCTACATTTTCCGTTGAACAGCAGAATGAAAAGGATGTAGTTTCAGGAAAAGTAACGGACAATAGGGGTGAACCTCTAATTGGTGCAACCATTTTAGTAAAAGAAAGCAAGAACTGGACGGTGACGGACGTTAACGGTAGTTTCCGCCTCAGTTTAGGCGGTGGCGAAACGCTGATTATCTCCTATATCAGTATGAAAGAAATGGAGATCAAGGTTGTGGGAGGGACGAAGGATCTTTTGATTCAAATGGAGCCCGATGATCAGATGTTGGATGAAGTGCTGGTGACAGGTTACCAGACTTTGTCAAAAGAGCGCTCCACAGGCGCTTTCTCCAAGGTTTCAAGTGAAAAACTGGAACTCAAACGTATGGATAACCTTTCATCCATGCTTGAAGGGCAGATAGCAGGATATGTCGGTGGTCAAATTCGTGGTGTTACTACCTTGAATGCGGTGGCCAATCCAATGGTTGTCATTGACGGATTTCCCGTCGAAAATACAACACTGGATAAGATTGGAATGACTACTGAGAATATTCCCGATCTTAACCCGGAAGATATTGAAAGCGTAACGGTACTTAAAGATGCCGCTGCTGCATCAATCTACGGTGCTCGTGCTGCCAACGGTGTGATTGTAATTACCACTAAAAAGGCTAAAGAGGGTAAGCCTCAGGTGAGTTTCTCCTCTACTTTTGCTGCGCGCCCCTATGCCTTTTACAAAAACAGATTGACGGATGCATCCGACATTATTGCCATTGAACGTGAATGGGCTGCTTCGGCTCTGAATACGCCCGAGGCTGCTGCGTTGCAGGCCTCTGACTTGCGTGAAAACGGAGCATATCCGAGTTTGGGAGTAAACACCCTGCTGGATATGTATACAGGCAATATCACTATGAGTGCAGGAAACGGAATTCTGGACGCTCTCGCTTCAAAGGGTTACCGTTATTACGAACAGGCAGCAGAATATGGCAAGCGCACTTCCTTCTATCAGCAATACAACTTAAGGGTTGGAAAAACTGTGGATAAGAACTCCTTCAACTTCTCCACAACCTATTGGGATAATAATTATGAGGATGTTAATCACAAAGATTGGAAATTGGGTATTAACATTACCAACTCCCTGAAACTCACAAGTTGGTTGGAATTTGACACCGGCATCTATTTGAAATACGGCAAGGAGAAAAACGGCTCATACGACCTGTTTACTCCCGGTTTCAATGCAATGCCATACGACCCTTTGGTCAATGAGGACGGGAGTTATTTTGTAGCACCTTCACAGATCGGAAAGGTACGTCGCGATATGATCGAACAATATGGAATGTATCCCGAGACTCTTGTGCCGATGGATGAGTTGAATTATGCTCTAAATCAGACAAGAACCATGGAAACACGCGCATTTGCCAAGTTGAAACTTGATTTTACCTCTTGGTTGAATTACGATGTGATGTTCCAGTACGAAACGAACGATACCGATTATGATTCCCTGAATGAGAAAGAGACCCTCTATATGCGTACACGCATAAATGATTTCACAAGCGAGTCTCCATGGGGCGGTTCGCTGGAATACAACCTGCCTAACGGTGATTCATACTATACGCTCAGCAACAACAAGCGCAGCTACAACTTCCGTCAGCAGTTGAATTTCAACGAGACATTTGCTGAAAAACACAATCTGGTGTGGATATTGGGACAGGAAATCCGCCATTCATTGATATGTTTTGATGAGAATACCTTCTACGGTTATGATCCAGAGCTCAAGAGCTGGCAGAATTTCAATATACTGGATTTGTCCTATTTCTCAGGTTTATTGGGAGCAGCGCAGTTGCCTCAAAGTAATATAGCTTCTTCCAGAGAACTGCTCAACCGCTTTGTCTCATTCTATTCAAATGCATCTTACACGTTTGACAACAAATATGTCCTTTCAGCCAGTATCCGTTGGGATCGTTCCAACCTCTGGGGAACTAATACAAAGTATCAGAACAAGCCTTTATGGTCGGTTGGAGGAAGCTGGAACATAAGTAAGGAATCATTCTTCGATGTCGATTTCATAGATATGCTCAAACTAAGAGCTTCATATGGTATCGGCGGTAATATTGCACGTAATACGGCACCATACCTGATTGCTTCCTACTATGCTTCAAGTCTCGTGGATGGTATGGCCGGTCAGGTAACCACTCCTCCCAACAAGGATATCCGTTGGGAGAAAACTTCGACCGCCAACATCGGTCTCGACTTCTCACTCTACCGTCATCGCTTATCCGGTACTATAGAGTATTACAACAAATATAGTGTCGATCTGCTTGCTCCAATTAACGGTAGTCCTACACAGGGTTTTGGCTATTCTCACTTGATGACCAACAATGGCAAAATGGTCAATAGAGGAGTGGAAGTTACTCTCAACGGAGAGATTTTCCGCGGCAAAGATTTTGGTTGGAATGCAACTTTACTCTATGCCTTCAACCATAACGAGGTAAAACACGTAAGCGTGGAGCCTGCCCTGTGGAACAGCCGCATTGACCTGGTTACCAGCTATCCTATGGTCGGCAACCCTCTATATGGCATTTACGCTTATAGGTGGGCGGGACTTGATGAAAAAGGTGACCCGCAGGTATATGACGCTGAAGGCAATATCACATCCGGTCCAACACGTGATCACAAAGCTTTGCTTTACTGCGGTACAACAATTCCGGTACATAACGCTTCGTTGACTAATGTATTGCGTTACAAGAATTTTGAATTTTCAGCGTTGGTAATATTGAATGTCGGTCATAAGTTACGTTCTACTGATTTCCCGAGCATCAATATGGCAAACGGACGTATCAACTCCACTGCAAAGGGTATAGTTGACCGTTGGACCAAGCCCGGCGATAAGACTGATGTTCCGCGTCTGCTCTTCTCCAACGATACTCAGAATTACAACACGCACCGTACCGAGCTCTATCGTTATTCAGACCTCTTTGTCTACAATGCGTCGCATATTCGTTTTAGCAATATATCATTGGCATACAGGTTCCCTGAGCAGTGGTGCAAGAAAATATCTCTTTCAGGTGCCCGTCTGCAGTTCAATGTAGAGAATGTCGGGATCATTGCTTTCGATTCGAAGGCGCATTACTATCTGGGCGGTAAAATTAAGCCCAATTATGTATGGGGATTGTATTTGAATTTTTAAAGGATGAATAATATGAAACGAACAATAAAGATAAGCACACTGCTTATTGTAACTGCAACATTGCTCTTCTCCTCCTGTGTCGATTTTTTGGGGGTTATACCGAAAGGTCAGAAGATACCCAAGACTTGGGAAGATTACAATGCTTTTATCAGAAACAATTATACCTACCACTATCTTGATCCCGATCAACTTGGGTTATTGATGGGTGATATGTTTAAGGTGCCCTCGACTGTCAGCAGCCCATCTCTTACCCGAACCCACTATTATGCCGACGAAGCCGTGAAGAGGGTTGATCTAATGGCGGGTAGTGATAAAAATCCCTATTTCAATGCCTATGAAGGGCTTTTTGCTTGGAATTTGATAGTAGAAAATGTGCCCGAGGCCACAGAGTGTACTCAGGCGCAACGGGACATGTTGATTGCACAGGGCCGTGTGTTGAGGTCAATGCACTATTTCTTTCTTACCAATTACTATGCTGACCAATATTGTGAGGCTACCAAGGATAAATTGTCGGTTCCGCTATTGACTTCGGCCTCCGTGGAGGCTCCCTCACCGCAGGTGACTCTTCAAGAGATGTACGAATTTCTGCTTGATGATTTGAACAAGGCAGCAGGTGATGCCCTTCCCGTAAATGCCGAGACGATCCTGCATCCTAACAGGGCTCTCGGGTATGGTATGCTGGCACGTGTCTATTTATCTATGGGAGATTATGAAAATGCGCTTAAGAATGCTTCTTTGGCATTGCAACAGAATGATAAACTCTTTAATTGGGTAGCTTTTTATCAGGCGGACAAAGAGCGTTATGATGCGCCGAAGACTTATTCAACCAGCGTAAAAGGCAATCCTGAACTGGATAATGTGGAGAATTATATTTATGGTTATGGTTCCTTCACTTCAGGTTGGAGAGGTTTGAACAATACGAATTATGCAATATCCCCGGAGCGTGCAGCTCGTTTTGAAAAGGGAGACGCGCGTCTGCTTACTCACTGGAAATCTCGTATTTCAGCTTCAGGTATCCATTATTATGCCGGTATCTATGCTTTGGAGATGAATAGAGGTGGCATGCGTTCTCCTGAAATGTATTATATCAAGGCTGAATGTTTAGCTCGCAAAGGTGGAGCGGAAAACATCAAAGAAGCCATGAATCTGGTCAATAAGGTGAGAAAAACCCGTATTCTTCCGGAGTATTATGAAGATTGGAGCGCTTCTACGACCAAAGAGGCAGTTGAGAAGATAATAAGGGATAAGGAGAGTGAATATATTCAGTCACAGGTAATCTTCTGCGATTATCGCCGTTTGAACAAAGATCCGGAATACGCTCGTGAATTTCCACGTATTATTGACGGAAAAGAATATGTGTTGAAACCCAATTCCCATCTTTGGACTATGCCTTTCCCCCCTGAAGCCGTTTCAAATCCCGGAAATGGAACAATAACACAAAATGTGGAGAAGTAGGATTATAATTAGCAATTAGCAATTAACAATTAGCAATTAACAATTAGCAATTAGCAATTAGCAATTAGCAATTAGCAATAAGCAATAAGCAATTAGCAATTAGCAATTAGCAATTAGCAATTAGCAATTAGCAATTAGCAATAACAAACCATTAACCACTAAATCATAACAAAATGAAAAAATTAATCAACTTAACAATTGCACTCCTGGCCGTTGTTTCACTGGCTGGATGCGGTTCACAAAAAAATGTCCCCGTAGATCTTAACGGGAACTGGCAGATTACGGAACTTACCGGCCTCGATGAGACCGTTTCCCTCGAGGGGAATTTCTTCCAGTTTGATTCGGAAGAAGGGCTTTTCTTTGCCTATCTCGGATGCAATAACATTGCTGGTAAATATGTGTTTGAGGATCCCTCAATCACTTTTTCCGATATTGCTCGCACCGAGATGGCGTGTGACAACATGAACTCTAAAGAACTCTTCTGCTTCCTTATCGAGCAGGTTGCTCTGACTTCAGTAACAGAGGAAGGCTTCCTGCAGTTGAAGTCTGCCGAAGAGGAAGTTCTCATCACCCTCAAGAAAGTAGAGATTGTAGTAGAAGAGCAGACGGAACAACCTGAAGAGCAAGTAGAGGAGCAGACGGAGACTCCGACAGAGAGTTAATAGATGATATTAATGCGTCCCTGAGGTTTTCCATAAACCTCCGGGATCACTCCTTCGATTATTTCCGTAATATATCTCTCAAGGATTTGAAGGTCTATGACACCTGTGTCGTAGACCTTTATTCCTTTAAGAACGCCGTATCCGTCGCCCTGTTCCTTCAGCAGATAGGAACTGCCTGCTACAGTATAAACTCTCTCTGGATCGATCGGCTCATATTTTCCGGCCTCATATTCAAACATAAGATTACATACACGTCGTTGCTCTCCGACCATACCATTGTAATTCTTATTTATATCAACTGTCACAGGTGAGTCGGTCTGTACATCCACATCAAATTTTACTCCCGAGACCTGGAGAAAACCTCCAAATTCCAGCGGCAGTATAGAAACGGAAAACTCCAGAGCATCTGCAATTTGTTGTCCGGTCATCTCCGCAGTGGCTATAGTGTTCCCGAAGGGGAACAGCATAAATAGATCGTTGAATGTTACATTGCCCTTTGCAACGTTCGCCCTGATGGAACCACCGCCAATAAATCCTATTTCAGTACCCATAGCACCTCTGATCGCATCTGCGCAGAAATTGCCGAGGCCTGTCTCTTCAAACCGCACAATACGGCCATCCTCTTTGGTCTGCATTATCAGGTCAGCCTCGCTTATGCACACTACTCTATCGCCCATCTCTTTATATTCCTGTTTAATCTCTTCCGTGAGTGCGGCAACATTGGCATCTCTCTCCTTGATTTTATCAACTGGCAGAAGCTCTGTGTCAATAACGCCTCTTCTGGAGATAGTCAGACGACCGATATTTTCAAAATTGGAACCTGTTGAGGTCAAAATTACCTCTTCTCTTTTCGCATTCAGATAGGCTTTGCCATGAATGATGCTATGTGCATGTCCATCCAGGATAACGTCAATGCCATGTGTCGATGTTGCAAGTCCCGGAGAATTGATTTCATCGAAAGCTACATCGTCGCCGAGATGGCAAATGACTATTACAAAATCTGCCCCTTCTGCCCTTGCCTGATCAACATTTTTTTGGACAGTTTCAAAAAAGTTGTCGGAGCAGAGAGAATAGATATACTCTCCCTTTTCATTCTGGAAATAGGAGGGAGTTGAGGAAATAAAACTATATGGTGTGGCAATGCCGATGATTGCAACTTTTGTCTTGCCAAAAGAATGGATTGCATAGGGCTTGTAGAGCAATTCTTTTGTTTGCAAGTCATAAAGATTGCAACATAGGATTTCCGGCTCCAACATTTCGGAAAGCTGAGCCAGACGTGTTATTCCATAGTCAAATTCGTGATTTCCCAAGGTGACATAATCATAGCCGGCGCTATTGATCAACCTTACAATGTATTCTCCTTTGGAGGCGGCACCAAGACTGCCTCCCTGTATATAATCTCCTGCTGAAACAACCAACACGTTAGGAGTGCGTTTGAGTTCGGAAGACTTTTGTGCCGCCATTGCGGCATACCCGTCTACCGAGCAGTGTACATCGTTGTCATATAGGATTACAATCTCTTTTTTGGGATTGTTACGTTTTTGTGAAGGGGTGAAACTCATTAAGAGCATCGAAAGCGCAATAATGGCAGTAAGAAGCGCGGCAATCCGCATTTTTCCTTTGGAAATCATATTGTTCTAAGTTAAAAATCATACAAATATAACAAATTCCTCTCTTTTTACTACCTTTGTTTCGATGAAATCCAGGCTCCATCTGATACCCAGTCCTCTTGGCGGAGAAAATCCGCGGGATGTGCTTCCTGCTCCGCTTTTAGAAGTGATCGGCTCGCTGAAACTCTTCTTCGTAGAGGAGCTCCGCACTGCACGCAGATTTCTATCAAAGGCGGGATTGAAAGGGGAAATCGACAATTTGACCCTTTATGAGCTTAACGAGCATACAAATCAAGAACAAATAGAGGGCTATGCAAAGCTCCTGAAAAAGCAGGAGGCGGGCCTCCTATCGGAAGCGGGCCTCCCTTCAGTTGCAGATCCCGGTGCGCTGCTGGTAAAACTTGCGCATCAAAATGATATCGAAGTTGTACCCTACGTCGGTCCTTCTTCACTGATGATGGCCCTGATGTCTTCCGGAATGAACGGTCAGTGTTTTGCATTTGCCGGTTATCTGCCGGTAAAGCGACAGGAACGCAAGGCGAGAATCGAACAGTTGGAAAAAATCTCGCGTCAGATGAATCAGACCCAGATTATCATCGAGACTCCTTATCGTAACGACTCTTTGATGGCAGATTTGCTCGCATGCTGCAAAGAGAGCACCAGCATCTGTGTCGCTGCTGATTTAACACTGCCTCAGCAGTACATTTGCACCCGCACCGTAGCCGACTGGAAAAAGTCCCCGGTGAGCATCGGCAAACGTCCCTGCGTATTTGTACTCCAGGCATAAAGAGAAGAATTATGGAAGGAAAATTGAAACTTGAGAATATGGAGTTTTACGCTTACCACGGCTGTCTCGAGTACGAGCGCAAGGTAGGCAACCGCTTTAGAGTGGACTTAGAGTGCACCTACCATGTAATGGCTGCTGCTGAATCGGACAATCTTGATGATGCACCCGACTACTCGCAAATATATGCTCTGATTTCCCGTGAGATGTCACAACCATCAAATCTCCTTGAGAATGTGGCATATCGTATCCTGAATGCGGTACGCAAAGAGTTCCCTATTATTAAAAGTGCCAGCGTCACCGTAGCAAAATACAACCCTCCGGTGGGAGGCCGGATGCAAACTTCCTCCATTACCCTCAGTTTCTGATTTCAGATGGAAATGCTCGCAGGTCATACGGTGGCATTTGCAACTCTCGGGTGCAAACTCAACTTTGCCGAGACCTCCACTATCGCCAGGTCCTTTATAGCAGCAGGATACCGTCAGGTAAGCGCAAACAGCCCTGCCGATATCTATGTGGTAAATACTTGTTCCGTCACCGAACACTCGGATAAAAAGTGCCGTAATCTAATTCGAAAACTCCACAAACTATCTCCGGATGCTCTTATAGGGGTTACGGGTTGCTTCGCTCAGCTTAAGCCGCAGGATGTATTGCAGATAGAGGGAGTTGTGGCGGTTTTCGGAGCCGGACAGAAAGAGGTGCTTTTTGAGAAACTACACCGGATGTTGCAGGAGCGGAAACGGAAGTTAACTCAGAAGCCTGAAAAGAGCCCTGAACAAGAATCCGATCAAGGATTGGAACATGATGCCAAACTTTCGCTTAGATCTCCGATTGAGGAGGTGAAATCTATTTTCCCCGCCTACTCGTCGGGGGAGAGGACCCGTTCTTTTCTTAAGGTACAGGATGGCTGCGATTATCACTGCTCCTACTGTACAGTACCTCTGGCGCGTGGTGAGAGCCGCAATATACCAATTTCCACCTTGGTTCAGCAAGCAAAAGAGATAGCAGCTTCCGGTATAGTTGAAATCGTTCTCACGGGTGTAAATACAGGCGATTTCGGTAAAACTACCGGAGAATCTTTTCTCGAATTGCTTAAACAGCTCGATAGGGTGGAGGGTATTGTCAGATATAGGATTTCATCCATTGAACCCAATCTCCTAACGGAAGAAATTGTGGAGTGGATAGCTTCAGGTTCGAAATTCCTTCCCCATTTTCATATCCCCATACAGTCCGGATGCGACGCTGTGCTAAAAAGAATGCACCGTCGCTATACGACCGCCCTTTTTGCATCACGTATAGAAATGATCAGAGATAAGATGGAGCCGTCGGAACAGCGCTTCAGCAGAGTGTTCTTCGGGATCGATGTAATAGTGGGATTTCCCGGAGAGAGTGATGAAGAATTTGAGCAGACCTATTCATTTCTGGAGAGAATAAGGCCCGCATTTCTGCACATATTTCCTTATTCCGGAAGAGCGGGGACTCCGGCAGCTTCTATGCCTCATCAGGTAAAGGAGAGTGTAAAAAGTGAGCGTGCGGCACGTCTTAAGGAACTTTCCGACAGGTTTAATATGGAGTTTTATGCTGCCAACAGGGGTCGTACTCTACCTGTGCTTTTTGAGAGCACACGAAAGGGTGGAATGATGTTGGGCTATACCGACAATTATATAAAAGTAGAGCGTCCCTATGATCCGGCGCTTATCGGCAAGATTTCGCAGGTGACGCTCTAACTCTCTACCTTGCGGTAATTATTTTACCACTTTTATCTTTCCTCCGATCTCATTGACTATCGCACGTTTGAAACGCTCGTTATAGCCTTTTTGAATCGGTGTAGGAGGAATTGTGGCGGAGTGGCCATTGGTAATGAAAGCCCCATTTTCGTCTTGACGTTTGGTATTGCCGTCGATATATTTAACGAGGAGATATTTGTCAAAATTGTTCCACTTGTCAAAGAGTGCATTGGCTTCATTTATGGAAAATGATGTGAGATATTTTACTGCTCTGCGAGGGGATTTTTTATAAAAAAGAATGGCTTGTGCGTCTGAGGAGGCGATTTTGGCTACCATTTCATGTTCGTGGGCGCGAACGGCGGCCACCACTTCGGCTCCTATTTCATCATAACGCAGATATGCAAACTGTGCAATGCGGTTGGTAAGCCAGAACATTGATGTAGGGGAATATTCAATCATACTGCCGTTACCGAGGGCATAATGCTCGGAAATTCCGGTTGAAGAGGAGTAAACGGGTGTAATAGGTGAAGTACCTGCATCATCTACTGCGAACCAGAAGATACCTCCGATTATGTCAGGCAGCCAGTTACGGGCTTGCCCGACAAACCAGAATCCGGTCTGTTGCGTAGCTATGGCCCTTTCATTTATATATTCTTCACCGTCGATTTCAAAACTCATCGGTCTCCATCGGTAGGGAAGTGAATTTCCGCCGGCACCGATATCGTTGCGCATATCGAAGGGTGTATCTTCAAAATGGTCCCTCATCATATCAGCCGCCATGGTAACGGAGAGTTTGTGTTTCGCCTTGACGGAGAGCGGAAGCCTATTATTGGGATTATGGCCTGAAGCGTGGTCGATATATTTCGACATATCCTCAGCACCATGTTTGTTGAAAAAACTCCAGACTCTTGCTTCGCAACCTCTCATTGAACCGAAATCGAGAGGACAATAGGTATCGGCGAAGCTGAATTCCTCATAATTGCCTTCAAATAATCCCAGTTCTCTTGCGTGAGATATTACATCCGGTGAGTAGAGACAATTTTCGGGATCGTTAAGCGGGAATGTGGTGATGCGTGCGCAATTTGCATGTGCCGAAATATGGCCGTCAGGGATTCGTACAGCCACCCAGACAGCACCCTTACGGATATTGACTCCGTTTACCACTTCGGGTTTGCGTGCAATGATTTCCAATATCCAGGCTTCGTTCGGATCAGCAATGGAGATGGATTCTCCCGATGAAGCGTAACCATATTGGTCTGCAAGTGAGGTATAAAGAGCGATGGCCTCACGTGCGGTACGTGTCCTTTGAAGAGTGATGTACATAAGTGAACCATAATCGAGTATGGCATCTGGATCCCTTAACTCTGCTAGACCTCCCCAGGTTGATTCCCCTATGATGAGCTGGTGCTCGTTCATATTGCCGATGACATTGTATGTCTCGTCTGCCTGAGGTATTGTGCCAAGGTAGCGATCTCTGCCCCATTCATATATCGGTAGCATTGTGCCTGCCCTATATTTTGCAGCGGGGTAGTGAACAAGTGTACCATACCTTATATGGCTGTCTGCCGCGTATGTAACCATCACGGAGCCGTCGGTGGAGGCGCCTTTTGTGATGATGAGATTAGTGCAGGCAAATCCGGTAATTGTAAGGAGCGAGAATGCGAATGTAAGTAGTGTACGTTTCATAATCTATTATCAAAATTCAATGGTGAGCCCATCATATGCAGGCTCGATACTGAAAGGTTGTGCAGAGAGTTCTTTTTTTAGCTGCGTGTGCGTGGGCAACTGGTGGGAGAGGTGTGTGATATATGTGCTTTGCGCACCGACTCTTGCGGCAATGCCGATAGCCTCCGGAAGAGAGTAGTGCGAGATGTGTTTCGTACGTTTCACAGTGTTTATGACAAACACCGATACACCTGTGAATTTATCATATTCTTCATCTGCGATGAAATTGGCATCGGTGATATATGCAAGTCCGCCGATGCGGAATCCCAATATGGGGAGGCAGTAATGCATTACCCTGATCGGAGTGATTTTCACTTCCGCTCCGTTGGCTCCTGTAACCGTGAATGGCATTTCATTGATGATTTTTATGTTGAATTCAGGAATTCCGGGGTATTTATGTTGAGCAAATACATAGGAATACTCCATTCGGAGGGATTTCTCCACTCTCCCTTCGCAATAAATAGGGAGGGCGCATTTCTCAATGTAGTTAAGTGCGCGTACATCGTCAAGTCCTCCTGTATGATCTTTATGCTGGTGTGTAAGGATGATTGCATCCAGATGCGAAATTTTTTCCCGAAGCATCTGCTGCCTGAAGTCCGGTCCCGCATCAATAAGAATGGAAACTCCATCATAAGTCACGAGGGCTGAGGTCCTGAGCCTTTTGTCTCTTTCATCGGTGGAAGAGCAAACCTCACAGCTGCATCCTATTATCGGAACACCTTGAGAAGTGCCTGTACCCAAAAATGTAATCGTGTTGCTCATGCCCCGCAAATTTACAAAAAAAACTCGAGTTCTCTCTACGGGCTCTACTTCATGCAAAGCGCATTATTTCATTTGGTCGCGATAATCGGCGGGAGAATGCCCCGTTATTTTTTTGAAATAGAGATAAAAGTTACTTTGTGTGACAAATCCAACCTGTTGTGCTATTTGGTTGATTGAAACTGCAGGATTGGCGGCAATGAGTTCTTGGGCTTTGCGGATACGCAATTCATTACGCCAAGAACGAAAATCACACGGCATGTTTTTGCGGAAATAGCTGCGCAAAAAGAGCAGGTCCGTCCCTAACAACTTGGCTACCTCTGCAGTACTGATATCTCCCATAGTGTATCCTTCATCCAAAACCCATTGTTTAAGCGATTTTTTCAATAGCGTCTCCTTATCGGAATCCATTTCCTCTAATAATTCAGATGACAGTTGTTCCGGTTCGTTGGTAGTAGCGGAGAGATAAAAATCAAAGTTGGCCAAGAAATTAATGAAGCGAATAGCAAACCACGCGTAAAATGTGATGTATATCATCACAAAGACAACGTAGAACTTAAAAGGGAAATAGGCTGATACGGAAGCAATGATACCTAACGAAAGTGCAGCATAGAAACTGATTTGTACCCACCTGAGGCGTCCCTGTTCATCCTCATCGTAATAATCTTCCAATTGCTTGATGCTTATCGCATACTTCTTTCTGAAAAGCCTTGTGTAAAAAAATAGCTGACAGAAATATGCGGCCAAAAAAATGTAGATAACCCAATTATAGTGCTGTAAATTGAATGCCACCACTAAATAAAGTATGATAGTCCCGAATATTAGCGCTGCATGTAACAGTATCTGTTTGCGACTAAAAAAAATGGGTTGAAGAATAGTAAGAAATGTGAAGGTAAAAAACATTGATTGAATGGAGGCCCCGGGAGGCGTAAATATTTCAACCCACATGATGTTGTAACCTCCATCGAAAAAGTACTCAATGAAAGCGGGTACCGCGAGCATGAAATATGACAGTGCAAGAAAACCTTTTGCAAGCCTTAGGTTAAAGGTTTTTTTCTCGATCCTGATACGGAAGCTGAGTAGCACAATACCCAATATGACGAGCACAATAATCTGTGCAAAAGTTAATGAAACATATAAATCTTGTAGCATAAATAATAACCTCAAAAAGGGCATTAACCAAATAAAACTTAATGGCCTGAAGTAGCTGTCAATACTTAACGGTTGACAAAATAAGCATTTTTTTTTCTCTAAAACTAATCCATGCGGATTTTTAAGTAAATAATTGTGAGTTTATCCGAAGTTCCGTCAAACAGGCTTCTATCCACTCTATTTTGAAATAGAGTGGTCTATTTAGCGTAATTGTATAAAATAGACCACCTATCATCTTTTATAATTACCTAAAGCATTGTATCTTCACATAAATTTACACCAATTTTACTCTAACTTATAATACACCCAACTAATATTAACTAATATGAAGAAATTTTTCGCAACAATTACGCTTGTGGCGATGTTCCTTATTGTCGGCTGTGTCGATCTTGATGAGCTTTGGCATGAGATTGATCTGCTGAAACAGCAAAACACGGAACAAGCCAATGAGCTGAACGAACGAAAATCCAAGCTCTCTACCTACGAGGAGTTGTTAGAGAGTTTGGATCGGTTGACGAATAACGCCAACTCGGAGATTGGCTCCCTTAAGGAGCTGATCAATGCTATGACCAATCAATTGAGCGTAGTCTCCTACAAGGAGCTGGCCGACAAGAGTGGTTATGAGATTACTATGAGCGACGGCAGCAAGATCACACTGAAGCACGGCACCGATGGTGCAGCCGGTAAGGATGGAGCTGACGGTGCTGACGGAAATGATGGTGCCGACGGTCTCTCACCAAACATCAGCGTTAAACTACATACTGATGGTCTGTTCTACTGGACTATCAACGGAGAGTTTCTGCTTGATGCTGACGGCAATATGATACCGGCGCAAGGTAAGGATGGTAAAGATGGTAAGGATGGCAATGATGGAGCTGAAGGCATTGCCGGAGTTGATGGCAAGGATGGCAAGGATGGAGTTCAAGGCGCTCCCGGTACTGATGGTAAGGACGGCAAGGACGGTATCACCCCGCTTTTAAGGGTAAACTGGAACCTCTACTGGGAAATGAGCCTTGATGGAGGTAAAACCTGGCTACTCGTAAAGGATGCTAACAACAACCCGATAAAGGCACAAGGAGCCCAGGGTCCTCGGGGTCCTGCAGGTCAACAGGGTGCTGATGGCCAACCGGGTGCCCAGGGTGATCCGGGTGCTCAGGGTACTCAAGGCGATCCGGGTGCTGATGCCAATGTCACTCTCTCTATTACTGAGAGTGGAAATGTAGTAACTATTATTTATAACGGAGTTACCTTCAGAGTACCCAAAGAAGCACCGCAAGCTCCATTTAATCCGCTGAGTCTTGTAGCTATGTATAACACTAACGAGGAGGGTAGTGCTTTCGTGACTAGTGAGACTTCCTGCACGGGAAGCGGTTACTTTACATACAATCAGGCAGGAACAACATTCGGTGCCGGCAAAACAATTGGCGGCACGCAGTACCACCTTCCGAACTATGATGAGTGGTTATCTATCATCCCATATTATAGTACTACCTATATTGAATTTACAGAAGTTAACCATAATTATGACAATGTTACGGAGTGTGTTAAGGTTAAAGGTAAATCACTAATAATGGCAAGTGATTACCGGACCGGTGTAGATAGTGTAACTTATGCTCTCCGTTACAAAGGTACCAATATGGTGACGGCCTGGAAGTACGAGTACATCAGCGATGGGAACAATACTCATGTAAAAATAACTTCCCGCTCTCTATTTGGAGTAAATGTTAATGTGGATGAAATTGCACAACCAAGTTACTGGGACAGTAACACTGAGAATGACGTTATCCGTCGCTTCCCTGCCGGCAGCTATAAAAAATCATCGGGAGAGTTCCCTGCTTCTGTAGGTAAAAATGGTTACTTTATAATCTATCCAAATCCGAGATCCGATTATGCAGTTTATATTGCCGGTTTCAATGGCACAAGTAATCCAAAATTAACCTTCTACTATAGCAATGATTCGGGTGACTACTTTACAGTTCGCCTTTTCGAGACAGTTCACTGATTAGGCACATAGGCTTTAATGTTATAATAATTGAAAAATAAAAATGATCAATATGAAAAAGTTTTTTGCAATAATAACTCTTTTGGCATTGTTCCTGGTTGTGGGTTGTGTAGATTTGGATGAGCTTTGGAATGAGATTGATTTCCTTAAAAAGCAAAATGCGGAGCAAGCCAAAGAACTGGAGGAAGAAAACGCGAAGTTCGCTGCATTTGAGGCGTTGCTGGAGAGTGTGGAGCAGTTGACAAGTAGCGCCAATTCGGAGATCACTTCCATCAAGGGGCTGGTCGATGCCCTTACAAATAACTTGAGAGTGGTTTCCTATAAAGAGCTGGCCGATAAGAGCGGTTACGAGCTTACCATGAGCGACGGCAGTAAGATTACTTTAAAGCACGGTACCGATGGTGCTGCCGGTAAGGATGGTAAAGATGGTGCCGACGGACAAGACGGTGTTGACGGAGTCACACCTAACATCAGTGTTAAATTACACGATGATGGCCTGCTTTACTGGACTCTTGACGGTGAGTTCATGCTTGATGCTGATGGTAATATGATACCGGCACAGGGCAAGGATGGCAAGGATGGTAAAGATGGTGCTACCGGTGCTGCCGGTGCTGCTGGTGCCGACGGTAAGGATGGAATTACACCACTGCTAAGGGTTAATACAAACCTTTATTGGGAGATGAGCCTCGACGGAGGAAAAACCTGGCAGCTTATTAAAGATACTAAGAACAACCCTATTAAGGCTCAAGGTCCTACAGGTCAGAGAGGTCCTGCGGGCAAACCGGGTGCTTCCGGTGCGAATGGCGCTCCTGGTACACAAGGTCTTCCAGGCGATAAGGGAGACCCTGGCAAGGATGGTGATCCTATAGTTACGATTACAGAGAATTATGACTATGTCATCATTACCTATTTGGGTGCTACCTATGTAGTTCCAAAGGCACTTCCGGAGCAACTGTTTAACCCCCTCAGTCTTGTAGCTAGGTATAATGTCAACCAGAATGGTAATGCATTCGTGACAAGTGAGACATCATGTACCGCAAGCGGTTACTTTACCTTTACTCAAGCAGTTGACCAATTTACTAATATCCAAATTGGCGATAAATACTACCATTTGCCGAGTGAATCTGAATGGATCTCTATATTTCCGTTGGATATCAGGCCAGAAATTCCCCCACATATTCCTACCCATGTGGTAAGATTTAATAGCAAGAACGCGGGAATTAGTAACTTGTCTTATAATAATATCACCGAAAATGTAACTGTTAAAGGCCAGGACATCGCAATGACCAGCGACTTTCGCGTCAATTTTAACCATGTCACTTATGCGCTTCGCTACAAAGGTACTAATATGGAGACAGCCTGGAAGTATGAGCGCATTAACCAAGGTAGCGACACCCATCTTAAGGTTACTTCACGCATCTTTTACGGAATGAACATAACTGTAGATGATATAATTTCAGCTGATTTTTGGAGTAGCAACAATGGGAATGATGTGATTCGCCGTTTTCCTGCCGGAGGTCAATATGAGTATGATCTTAATTCCTCGTATGCAGAAGATGTACTGTATGGCGTAGGCACTTATGGTAATTATACTTCTTCGACCGGAACGCAAGATACGTATTGGTTTATGACATTCGGTACACTATACCTTGGTTACCTTGATTCTTGGGATGACTATAGATTCAGACAGACTATCCGCCTTTTCGAGACAGTAAATTGATTAGGCACATTGCGACACGTGGAAATTTGACAAAAAATATAAAAACAATAAATATGAAAAAGTTTTTTACAACAATAATTCTTCCGGTGATGTTCCTTGTTGTGGGCTGTGTGGACTTGGATGAGCTTTGGAATGAGATTGATTTACTGAAAAAGCAGAACACGGAACAATCCAATGAGATGAAGGATCAAAAAGCTCAGTTTGCAACCTATCAGGCGTGGTTAGAGAATTTAAAGCAGGCTACAAGTAATGCCAACTCGGAAATCTCCTCCATCAAAGGGCTGGTAGATGCCCTGACAAATAAGGTGAGCGTGGTTTCTTACAAGGAGCTGGCCGATAAGAGCGGCTATGAGCTTACCATGAGCAACGGTACTAAGATTACCCTGAAGCACGGTGCTAAAGGTGCCGATGGCAAAGATGGGAAAGATGGTGCTGATGGGAAAGATGGTGTAGATGGAATTGCCCCCAAAATTAGCGTCAAATTACATGACGATGGTTTATTCTACTGGACCATAAACGGCAAATTCCTGCTGGATGCTGACGGTAATATGATACCGGTGAAAGGCAAGGATGGTAAGGATGGTAAAGATGGTGCAAACGGTGCTGCCGGTGCTCCGGGCAAGGACGGTAAAGATGGTGCGGATGGTATCCCAGGTGTTGCCGGTGCTCCTGGCGAGGATGGCATCACCCCTCTCTTAAGGGTTAATTCCGACTTATTTTGGGAGATGAGTCTTGACGGAGGAAAAACATGGCAACTCTTGAAGGATGCAAACAACTATCCGATTAAGGCACAAGGTCCTGCCGGCTATCAAGGTCCTGCCGGTCCTGATGGCACTGCTGGTGCCGACGGTGAAAAGGGTGCCGATGGCGAAAAAGGTCCAAAGGGTAATCCGGGCCCGGATGGTGCTGATGCAAATATTAATATTACCATAACCGAGACCTATACTGAAATCATTATTACCTATGAGGGCAATACCTACACTATCCCTAAGGCACCATTCAACCCACTAAGTCTTGTGGCTAAGTATAATGTGAACGAGACAGGTGACGGTTTCGTGACGAGTGAAACCTCTTGTACCGGAAGCGGTTACTTTACATACAATGATGCAGTGGCTTTACTCGGTAACGGCAAAATAATTGACGGCAAACAGTATCACATCCCGGGATATTATGAGTGGCGTTCTATCGTCTATTATGATCCATTGGGCGGTAGTCCAGTGGACTTCACTGATTACGGCTATTATACTTACAACGTCTTCGAAGATATTACTGTTAAAGGTAAAGACATTACAATAATCAGTGACTATGCAATCGGTGTTAGTGGTGTCACTTATGCGCTTCGTTACAAGGGGACTAATATGGAGACTGCGTGGAAGTACGAGTACATCACTGATGGTAGCGATACTTATATGAAGATATCTTCTCGAAATGTTGTTGGGATGGGTTTTATTGTGATGGATATTGATGACGCAACCTTTTGGAACAGTAATAACCAAAATGATGTAATCCGCCACTTCCCCGCAAGCGGTGGTATATATGAAGGTGCTTTAGAAGATACTGATTATGGATTTTTCTTCCTGCATCCGAAACCCGATGACTCGTGGCCAAGTTACTCTCTAGGTTTCGGTAGTAGTGGTTGCGCTTTATATCATAGCACTGATGAGAATGACAAGTTGAATGTTCGCCTATTTGAAACATTAAATTGATGTGTCATATAGTCGCTTTTGCATCATTCGATTAGGGTTGGGAAAATCTCCCAACCCCTTTTTTTGGCAATTATTTTCCTGCGGCTATTTGGTCTCGGTAATCGGCGGGAGACTGTCCGGTGATTTTTTTAAAGTATGAGTAGAAGTTGCTTCGTGTTGCAAATCCTACCTGTTGTGCTATTTTGTTGAGTGAAACATTGGGATGGTCAGCGATAAGCTCCTGAGCTTTGCGGATACGCAATTCATTGCGCCAAGTGCGGAAATCGGAAGACATATGGTCATGGAAAAAACGGCGCAAGCAGTGCAGATTAGTGCTCAACAATTTGGCTATCTCTTCAGTGCTGACATCTGCTTTCGTATATCCTCCATCCAAAACCCATTGTTCAAGAGCTTTTTCCAACTGTTGTTTTTTAACGGGATCATTATCTAAACACCTTTCAGATTCAATTTCTCCAAGTTCATTTGTTGTAACTGCAATTTCTTCCGGTTGGCTTGATGAAGCAGATAGATAGAAGTCAATTTTAGTCACATAATTGGCGAAGCGAATGACAAACCACATATAAAAAGCGATGTATGAGGCCACAAACCAGTAATCTACCCAAAAAGGGAAATAAGTAGAGATGGAAGCTATGATACCTATCGCCAGGGCAGCAAAAAAACTCTTTTTCACCCAACTGAGACGTCCCTGCTCATCTTCGTCATAATATTCCTCCAATTGTTTGATACTCAGCGCATACTTCTTTATAAATAAACGGGTATAAAAAATGAGCAGACATATATAAGATAATACGCCAATAATTACAACAATGTGGTAGTTCTCAATGCTAAATGCAGCTAATAAGTAGAGTATAACAGCCCCGCACACAATGGTTACATGCCATAGGATTTGTCGACGGGTTATATATGTAGGCAGTAGAATAGATAGCAGGGTAAAGGTAAAGAACATCGATTGCAGAGCCGATACCACAGGAGTAGAAATTACGTTAAATTTTATGTCGCCGCCATCCTGGTAAACATGTGAAAGGAAAAGTGCAATTGCCAACATAAAATATGCGCACACCATAAATGCTCTTGAAAGGCGCAAGTTGAAGGTCTTCCTCTCTACCCTGATGTGAAAACCAATCAGCATAATGCCCAATACGAATAGAATTATGCTTGCAATTAAATAGACTGATATAGATGATTCAGGTTGCATAAATGGAATCCGTAATATGCTGTCTTTACCCTACTATAAAAGAATTACCTTTCATAGTCCAAAACGTAAAATGTTTATCAAAGATAATAATTAATTTCACTTTATTTTAATTCCAATAGATTCAATTGAGGATTTTAATCCAAAATTGCGATTTCGATCAATCCTATGGATTAGATCTGGTCTAATTTATTTCTTACAAAATAGACCAGTCTATTTTGCGCAACTATCTGAAATAGACCACTTGCCCTCTTGTTTTTCTTTCCATGCTATTGTAAATTTACAAATTAATAATTATTAAGATAGAAGTATTGTTTTTTGTCGGAAATAAGAATCGTTTCATAAAAATATGCGACAGACTTCAAAATTAGCCAAAGGGACCTAATCAGTTTAAGCCTGTCGCAATTAACGGGTATTACCTGAACGAGTTCAATTTAATCATATCAATAAAAACTAACTTAAATCAACTAACATGAAGAAACTTTTTGTAATGATCACACTTGTGGCACTCTTCCTTGTTGTTGGCTGTGTTGATTTGGATGAAGTGTGGAGTGAGATAGATTTCTTAAAAAAGCAAAACAAGGAGCAAGCTGATAAGTTGAGCGAGCAATCCACTGAGCTTCAAGAGTACAAAGACAGACTAAAAGCTGTCGAGGACTTGACGAATAATGCAAACTCGGACATCGCTGCCATCAAGGCGCTCCTGGAGGCCCAAAATCGAAAATTGGGAGTTATTTCTTACACTGAAATGCTCGATAAGAGTGGCTATGTATTGCTAATGAGTGACGGCAGCACTATCACTCTGAAGCATGGAACTAATGGTGAAAAGGGTGATAAAGGTGATAAGGGCGACAAAGGCGATAAAGGCGATAAGGGAGACCAGGGGGAGAAAGGTGAGCAAGGTGAAGAAGGCGCTAAGGGAGACCAGGGGGATATAGTCGTTATTGGCGTAAAACCTTTTGGCCCTTACGATCGTCTTTACTGGACTATTAATGGTGAGTTTCTGCTGGATGCGAGTGGGAACAAAGTCCCGGCTACCGGAGATAAGGGTGATGAGGGCTCCAAAGGGGATAAGGGAGATATCGGCCGAACTCCGATTTTGAGGGTAAATACTGCAGGTAACTGGGAAATGAGTCTTGATAATGGCACCACATGGCAAGAGGTCAAGGACAAGACAGGGAAGTCTGTGGCAGCTATTGGACCTAAAGGGGATAAGGGTGATAAAGGTGCCACGGGTTCTCAAGGACCCATTGGTGAACAGGGACCTCAGGGAGAAATAGGTCCTCAAGGTCCTTCCGGAAGTGTTGACAATTTGCAAATCACTGAAACTGCTACTGCTGTTATAATTACCTTTAATGGAAATTCCTATACCATCCTCAAAGGGATACCTCAATCTCAGTTTGACCTGACATTACTTCTAGGTATGTGGGATATGAATATGATACAAACCCCAGATGGCAGTGACGGATGGATAAATGAAGATCCTGACGAAGGCTATAGTATGCATTTCATGGACTCTGGAAATGGGGCAATTTCCAGTCCTCCATGGATTAATGTCCCCTTCACTTACACATTGATCGACAAAAACAAATTTGAGGTAGTAAGAATCACAGGTTTTGACACTATGACCATCATCAATTTGGATAACGACAATTTGATCCTTGAAGTGGTTTCTAATGCCGGTACAAGACGTGAGCATTATATACGCGGAGAGGTTCCTAACCCGCTGAGCTTTGTTGCGAAGTACAACATTAACACGTTTGGACTAGGCTTTGTGACCGACTCTATAGCCAGCAATGTGAGTGGCTACTTCACTTATGAAGAGATTGTTCCTATGCAAGAATTCGTTTTCCTTTTTGGAGGCTACTTTATACCGACTGTCGATGAGTGGAGAGCGATAATACCGGATAACAATCATCAGATACCATTCGGTAATCTCTCCGTAATGACAGATCTTAGAGTTACTGAAACTGTGACAGTACAAAATAAGAGCATCACTATGACCAGCGACTATGCTCACTCGCCTGATAGCTATCCTGGTTGCACTTCTGCACTACGCTATGTAGGGACCAGTATGGTTTCAGCCTGGAGGTATGAATATGTCAAGCACGAAGAGGGCCTCTACTATTTAAAAGTAACTTCACGCAGCCTTTTTGGCAAACCGGATATTGACATGACAGACATTGCCAGAAGAGATGAATTTTGGTTACAGAATACAGAGGAGGATATTGTTCGCTATTTCCCTGCGAGCGGCTATCAAAATGAGAGTGGTGCGACACAGAATCAGGGCACCAATGGCTACTATTGGTCTTATACACCGCATGGCAACGGCCTTGCTGTCGGAATGAGCTTCGGTCCAAGTACTGCATATACAAACTATGTCGACAAGGCCATACATAAATATTCCTTACGCCTATTCAGAAGTAGAGTTATTGAATAGAGAAATTTGGGATAAAATGTACACCGATTTTTGAATAACAACTTAAAAATATATCCAACATGAAAAAAATATTTACAGCGATTATGCTCGTGGCTATGATTACCCTGGTAGGCTGTGTCGACCTGGATGATCTATGGAACGAGATTGATCTTCTTAAGAAGAAAAATACTGAGCTGGAAAACCAAAATAGTGAGCAAACGGAGGAGTTGAAGGAACACAAGGAGAAGCTCGCAGAGTTTGAGTCGTGGTTGAAGAAGGTGGAACAGTTGACTAATACTGCCAACTCTGAAGTTGCTGCTCTCTGGGGGCTAATCGATGCCCTTAATAGAAAGGTGAGCATAGTTTCATATAAAGAACTTATTGACAAGAGTGGATACGAGCTATTGATGAGTGACGGCAGTAAGATTACCCTAAAGCATGGTGCCAAGGGTGATAAGGGAGAGCAAGGAGAGAAAGGTGAACAAGGCGAAAAGGGTGATAAAGGCGATAAAGGCGAGAATGTTGTTATTGGAACAAAACCTTTCGGTCCCGACAATCGTCTCTACTGGACTATCAATGGTGATTTTATTTTAGATGCAGGCGGAAATAAAATACCTGCTACAGGGGCAAAAGGTGATAAAGGCGAAAAAGGTGATGCAGGTTATGCCCCGGTTTTGCGTGTAAATACTTATGGCAATTGGGAAATAAGCCTTGACAAGGGAATCACATGGCAAGAGGTTAAGGATAAAAGCGGAAAACCGGTTCAGGCTATTGGCCCTAAAGGAGAAAAAGGTGATACCGGTGCTCAAGGTCCTCAGGGTCCTACCGGTGAGCAAGGCGCAACAGGGCCACAGGGTCTTGCGGGGGAACAGGGAGCTATCGGCAAAACAGGTCCACAGGGTACTCCTGGCCAGCAGGGTCCTCCTGGTGAGCAAGGTCCTGCCGGTGAACAAGGTCCTGCCGGAGTAACTCCGGATTTACAAATAACGGAGACCCAAACAGCGGTTACCATTACATTTAACGGATCAGTCTTTGTCATTCCAAAAGGAGGAGGTGGTGTATCAGAGCCTCTGTTTGATATGGAGAAGCTGATCGGTGTATGGAATATGAATAAACTTCAGGAATCGGACGGCGCCGGCGGATGGACAGACCTAACCATCTGGAAGAATTATTGGATGCATTTTATGGATGATTCCAACGGATCGGCTCCATTTGAATTTTATCAACCCTTTAGCTACACATTTGTCGGTCCAAATCAATTGAAGATTAAAAATCAAATTTCATGGACTGACGAAGATTGGACAATGTACAAGATTGATAACTTTACCATCGCCAACTTAGATAGTACCGGGTTGATCCTTGAATTTCTTCACGAAGGTAAACAGATGCGTCAACATTATACCCGTGGCACCACTCCCAATCCGCTTAGTTTTGTAGCTAAATACAATTTGCTATCCGCTAATTACTTCCTTGGTTTTATATTTACAGGTTACAGCTTCGTCACTGATTTTACTGCTTGTACAGGAAGTCCTTTCTTTACCTATGCTGATGCCTACGAGTTTATAAACACGATGAATATCCTTATATCGCCATACTATTTGCCTAAAGAAGAGGAGTGGCGTTCTATTGTTCCGGATAACAACAATCACGTCAACCTTAAACAGTTCATGAACTCTCCCGGAGTTAGCGAGACCGTGATGATACAAGGTAAAACTCTTACAATGATCAGTGATTTCGTAACTTATGATGCCGGTGCTTCTTATGCGATCCGATATAAGGGCACAAGTATGGTCTCTGCCTGGAAGTACGAATATATCAGTGATGGAAACAATACCCACTTGAAGATCACCTCACGTAATCTTTACGGACAAACACTTCCCTACATTGATGATGTTTCAGAGGCGACGTTTTGGAACAACAACAATACTAACGATGTGGTCCGCTATTTCCCCGCTAGCGGTTATAATGACGGTGAAGTTAAAGAAATGGGTACTAATGGCTATTTCCTCTCTTCTACACCGAGCGGCAAGGGACTGGTATCCCTTATGAGCTTTGGGGAGGATAGTGCATATTCCAATTATGTCGACAAGGATACCAATCAATATACTGTACGCTTGTTTACAATAAAACCTGTTCAATAGAATTATCTTTAATAGATTAGGGGCTGGGAGTTATCCCAGCCCTTTTTAGTTCGTACTGCAAGTATGTAGTAAGTGGTATGGAATGGGGAGTTGGAAAAAAATATTACTTTTGCGGAATAAAAAAACTGACACACCCTTTGAATATGACCAATAAAAGATTCAAAATGGGACTCCTTCCAAAAGTGCTGATAGCAATCGCACTGGGAATCCTCTTCTCACTTTTCTTTCCTGACTGGGCTGTTAGGATTTTTATTACCGTCAATTCCATATTCAGCAATTTTCTGGGACTGATCATTCCATTGCTTATTATCGGACTTATAGCTCCCGGCATCTTTGAACTGGGGAAGGGAGCTGGCAAACTGCTGCTTATAACTGCGGGTATTGCCTATTTTTCCACAATATTATCAGGTTTCTTCTCCTACTTTACCTGTGCTTGGAGCTACCCTCGATTATTAGGGAATTCTCTCAACTCATTGGGTAATATCGATATGTCTGGTGGTCTGCTGCCCTATTTTACCATTGAAATGGATCCTATAATGAGTGTAACCACTGCGCTTGTTACAGCTTTTGTCATTGGTCTTGGAGTGACTGCCGTCAAGGGCGACACCATGCGCAAGTTTATGCTCGATTTTAAGGATATTATATACGTAGTTATCGGCCGTGTAATTATTCCTGTTCTTCCGCTCTTTATCTTCGGCATTTTTCTCCAGATGGGAGCTGAAGGCAAAGTGAGTGCAGTTATGGGAATGTTCCTGAAAATCATCGTGATTATCTTTATAATGCACATATTGCTGCTTGTGATGCAGTTCCTTGTGGCAGGATCCATTGCACGAAAAAATCCTTTCAAAGCCCTTTTCACGATGCTTCCCGCCTATGTGACCGCACTCGGTACGCAATCCTCCGCTGCCACCATACCCGTGACGCTGGGACAGACAATCAAAAACGGAGTGCGTGAAGAGGTTGCAGGCTTTGTTATACCTCTGTGTGCAACAATACACCTTGCCGGCAGTATTCTTAAAATTGTGGCCTGCGCATATGCAATCTCACTGAGTATGGGAATGAATGTGGGACTTGATCTCTACGCCGGATTTATCCTGATGCTCGGAATCCTGATGGTAGCTGCTCCAGGTGTTCCGGGAGGTGCAATTATGGCCTCAATAGGCCTCATCGCTTCGATGCTCGGGTTCGATCCCTCCATGCAGGGACTTATGATCGCCCTCTATATTGCAATGGACAGCTTCGGCACCGCTGCCAACGTAACAGGCGACGGAGCAATCGCCCTCATAATTGATACAATTAAAACCAAATCCTCAACAAAAACAGTAACTCTCGAATGAAACGTTTATTATGCTTTCTGAACATATCGCTCGTTGTCATCCTTATTGCAACTGGCTGTAGCAACACTCCAAAAGATGGCATTCATACTATTACAGTCTGCAGTACTACAGACCTGCATGGTGCATATTTGGATTCACTTTATAATGGAGAGGCGCGTCCGGCGTCACTTGCAAATGTTTCCACCTATGTAAATAAACTTAGGGAGGAGGGTATGAAGCCGGTTCTGATTGATGTCGGGGACAATTTGCAAGGAGACAATGCGGCCTATTATTTCAATTTTGTCGATACGCAAAGCGTGCACATTTTTGCAAGAGCAGCCAAATATATGGGCTATGACGCTATCGTCGTTGGCAATCACGACATAGAAGCGGGACATCATGTCTATGATCGATTTAAAGAGAGCAAAATTCCTTATCTTGCAGCAAATGCGATAGTCGAAGGAAGTGACGGGGAGCCCTATTTCGAACCTTACACGATTATTACCCGCAAAGGAATCAAGATTGCTGTAATCGGCATGACCAATGCCAATATCAAAAGTTGGTTATCCAAAGAACTTTGGGAAGGAATTGATTTTTTAAGGATATCAGATATAGCCCAGGATTGGGTTGACCGCGTGATTGAGAAGGAATCTCCGCATCTTGTCATACTTGCTTGCCATACGGGTATTGGCCATGACGCTCCCGATATCGAAAATGAAGCACATTATCTTGCCTCGAGTGTCAGAGGAGTGGATATGGTACTTGCCGGCCATGACCACCGTCCGTTTTCCGATATAATTGATAATCCTTCTGGAAATGTACTTCTGATTAATTCCGGCGCGCGCGCCTCTCTTCTCGGTGAAGCCATATTTGAACTTGAATTAAAGGAAGGTCGCGTGATCTCAAAAAAACTCAACTCGAGGCGGCTTATTCCGATGGTGGATGTTGAGCCTGATACTCACTATTCGGCTCGTTTCAATAAGGACTTCAAGGCAGTTTATGAGTTTGCAAATCGCAAAATCGGCACGATTACCGAAGAAATCTATTTTTCAGACGCGCTTAAGGGACCCTCTTCATATATTGACCTCGTACATAAAGTGCAGTTGGAGGCCTCAGGAGCTGACATTTCTTTTACTGCGCCCCTTTCGGATCGAGGCATGATTCCTGCGGGAATTATCAGATATAATGACTTGGTTTTACTATATGGATACGAAAACCTGCTTTACGTAGTTGAACTCACAGGTGCTCAGATTAAGAATTACCTTGAATTTTCATACTACAACTGGGTGAACAATATTGGTCCTGCTTATAATTTCGATTCTGCGGAGGGCATTATTTATCGCGTGATAAAGTCGGCGCCCAGAGGCTCAATGGTGGAAATTATCTCGATGAAGGATGGTTCATCTTTTGATCCAGACGCTATTTATAAAGTGGCTATATCTTCTTATAGAGCCAGCGGAGGCGGCAATCTTATCAGAGAGGGAGCCGGTGTCAACCCTGACTCATTGCAGGTCGTTTCCAAATATGGCGATATCAGAACGCTGATAGGGGAGTACATTTCTAAGGCAGGTGTTATAGTACCTGAAACTCCAACTAACTGGAGTTTTGTGAAATAAATCATTGCGGATAGGGGATTTTTAATTATCTTTGTACATTGCGTTATTATGGACGGAGAAGTGATCAATAGTTTGAAAGGCAAAATCGGGCAATTGATTGCAAGATGTGAAAAGCTCGAGAAGGAGAATGTTCGCTTTTCGGAAAAGATCTCTGCTCTTGAAGCAACCAACGCAAAACAAATTGATATAATAAAACGATTAAAGGAACAGACAGAGAAACAACAATTGATAGAGGCATTCGGGAACATGCCTGACCGGACAGAGGCGAAGAAGAGGGTTGCAGCCCTCATACGAGAGATAGACAGATGTATAGACCTGCTTAATGACTGAAGAATATGAAACAACGCATCACAATAAGGATTGCAGGGAAAGAATTTGAGCTTGATGTTGAGGCGGCGAGTGAAGAGAAGATACGTGAAGCAGTCAAAAGGATAAACAGGAGGATTTTTGAAAAATCAAATCTTTTTCCGATGGTAGCAAGAGATGAGATTTTGAGTATGATACTTCTTGAAGAAGAGGTCCGGTTGGTAGAATTTGAAACACTCAGAGATAGGGAGAAAGAAAAATTATTGCAACAATTGCATACCCTTGATGAAAGATTGGGAGAGTATTTAATCGGCCGTTAGTTCCGCTCTTTGCTGAAATCAACGCTAAAAATCATCACGAGCCAACTCGATTGTTAAAAACAGGCCTCTCGTGACCCTGCAAGGGGGATTCCATTTCTGGGACATAGGAAGTTTGAGACAAATATCGGAGCTCAAATCTTATTTTATAAGATTTCTGATAGACCGGGCTAACGGCTTTTCTATAAATTGTAAGTATTTCTGTTGTTCGCTTTTTTCAAAAAAGAGGAATTGTTGAACTATTTATTACTATATACTTACAATTATGCTTACCAATATTATAATAACCGCGATAATTTCTGCGACGGTAGCCATTGGAGTCTATCTGTTCGTAAGAAACGTCATATTGAAAAAGAAAAAAGAACAGATAATTATCGACGCTGAAAAAGAGGGCGAGGCTATCAAGAAAGAGAAAATTTTCCAGGCCAAGGAGAAATTTCTTCAGCTCAAAAGCGAGCACGAAGCTTTTATTAACGAACGCAATGCCCAGGTTCAGCAGTATGAAAATAAAGTTAAACAGAAGGAGTTGGTACTCAATCAACAGAATTCCGAACTCGGACGAAAACAAAAAGAGGTAGACAGCGTCCGCGAGAACCTCAAAAACCAACTTGAAATCGTCAATCGTAAGAGCGAAGAGTACGACAAATTTAAGAACGAGGCCATTACCAAACTGGAAGAAGTGGCCGGAATGACTGCTGCAGAGGCAAAAAACCAGCTCATAGAGAGTATGAGGGCCGAAGCGAAGACCGAGGCGATGTCCTATATCAGTGACGTAATGGATGAAGCGCGCATGACAGCGAGCAAAGAGGCAAAACGCATAGTCATCAACACCATCCAGCGTACCGCACCTGAGACCGCCATTGAAAATGCGGTGACAGTCTTCAATATCGAAAGTGACGAGATCAAAGGACGCATCATCGGTCGCGAAGGGCGCAACATTCGTGCGCTCGAAGCGGCCACCGGCGTAGAAATTGTCGTAGACGATACTCCCGAAGCGATCCTTCTTTCTGCCTTTGACCCGGTTCGCCGTGAAGTGGCAAGACTTGCGCTTCACCAGCTGGTGACTGATGGACGTATTCACCCCGCACGTATCGAAGAGGTAGTGGCCAAGGTACAGAAACAGCTTGAGGATGAGATCATGGAGACGGGAAAGCGTACCTGTATAGATCTGGGCATACACGGACTACATGTGGAATTGATACGCCTGATCGGACGAATGAAGTATCGCTCCTCTTATGGACAAAACCTCCTCCAACATTCGCGCGAAGTGGCCAATATCTGTGCGACAATGGCTGCCGAACTTGGTCTTAATGCAAAGGTTGCCAAACGTGCCGGACTTTTGCACGATATCGGAAAGGTCTCTGATGAGGATGCCGAATTGCCCCATGCTCTGCTGGGTATGCGTATTGCAGAGAGATATAAGGAGAAACCGGAGATCTGCAACGCCATCGGTTCACACCACGAAGAGATGGAGATGAAATCCCTCATTGCTCCGCTCGTAATGGTGGGTGACGCCATATCGGGTGCGCGTCCCGGAGCCCGCCGAGAGGTTATAGAATCCTATATCAAACGCCTTAAGGATATGGAAGGCATTGCGCTTTCACATCCCGGTGTGACCAAGACTTATGCTATCCAAGCCGGCAGGGAACTGCGCGTGATCGTAGGAGCCGAAGAGGTATCGGACCAGCAGTGTGAAGCCCTTTCAGCAGATATTGCACGTAAAATCCAGGAAGAAATGGTCTATCCAGGTCAAATTAAGATTACAGTCATACGCGAAACACGCAGTGTCGCATTTGCAAAATAAATCATTATGGAAGAGAACAAAAACAAAGGTATCAGCATCACTCCTGAAGTGGCACGCGGCGTCTATTCTAACCTCGTATTCATCAACCACTCCAATTCTGAGTTCGTGCTCGACTTTATACAGGTGATGCCTGGAATGCTCCAGCCAAATGTCAACAGCCGTATTATCCTGGCTCCCGAACATGCCAAGCGCCTTTTGAAGGCACTTGAGGATAATGTAAGCAAGTACGAAAAGAGTTTCGGAGAGATTAATATACGGGAACCGCAGCCGTCAAATGTGCCTCCAATGGCATTCGGCGGAGAAGCGTGAAATAGTATGTAGTGTGTAGTGTGTAGTGTGTAGTAGTAGGGATATGGGTGGAGAATGAAGAAAGTTTTGTGATTTTGAAATTTTATAATAATCCTACAGGATTTGGAGTCTCACAGAATTTTCTACATAAACCCAAAACTAGCTACTTAATAATTTACTTTGAACTACTGACTACTTACTCGAAACTAATAAAAATGGGGATCAGTTTGCTGACCCCCATTTTTATCTTAATTGGCTGGATAGTTACTTTCACAAAATTTCAACATTCTTCATGCCCAAGCTGATTGCTTTCTCATTCATTGGTATCAGACCGTGATGGCGCTCCGGGAGTGACTTTTTAAGGCCTTCGAGGACATTCTCCAGAGCAACAATTGGCTTCACTTTGAGATAAGCACCGAGAACAATCATATTGTAGGCCTTAGCATTTCCGAGTTTTGCAGCTTCATCAGCTGCAGCTATGCGACAAATAGTGATGTCTTTTCTCTCGGGATGGCGTGTTATGCCATTGGGGTCATAGATGAGGACTCCGCCAGGCTTTACCCTATTTTCAAATTTGTCCAGCGACTGCTGATTGAGTATGATAGCAGTGTCAAATCTGCTGAGGATGGGTGAGCTGATCTTATTGTTGCTAAGAATTACGCTGACATTACAAGTACCACCACGCATTTCTGGACCATAAGAAGGCATCCAAGTAACTTCCTGGTCTTGCATGATGCCTCCATAGGCCAAAATCTTGCCCATAGAGAGGACTCCCTGTCCTCCGAACCCGGCTATAATAATCTCTTCTTTCATATTTCTCTGTTTTTTTTGTTCACACTAATAAAGAGGGTCTTAACGGTCCTTCATGTCTCCGAGAGGATACTCAGGGAACATATTCTCCTCCATCCATTTGTTTGCTGCGACGGGTGATGTTTTCCAGCCGGAATTGCAGGTGCTTACCACCTCGACAAATGATGTGCCTTTCTCCATCATCGAGTTTTCGAAGGCTTTGCGGATTGCTCTTTTGGCCTTGCGTACTGCGCCTGGATTCTGTACGGATTGTCTGGTAACGTAGCAGGTACCCTCAAGTTGAGCTATAAGCTCTGTTATTATCAGGGGATAGCCGTTAAGTTTGGCGTCACGTCCGTAAGGAGTAGTAGCTGTAACCTGTCCTAGCAGGGTAGTTGGGGCCATTTGGCCTCCGGTCATACCGTAGATCGCATTGTTGATAAATATAACAACGATGTTTTCTCCACGGTTGCAGGCGTGCAAAATTTCGGCAGTACCTATTGATGCCAAGTCACCGTCGCCCTGATATGTGAAAACATATTTGTCGGGCATAAGGCGTTTGGTGGCGGTTGCCAGAGCGGGAGCGCGTCCGTGTGCGGCCTGCTGCCAGTCGATGTCAAGATAGTTGTAGGCGAATACGGAGCAGCCGACAGGCGAAATACCTATGGTCTTGTCCTGGATACTCATCTCCTCGATGACTTCCGCAATAATCTTGTGGACAGTGCCATGGGAGCAGCCCGGGCAATAGTGCATCACCGCATCTTTCAGTACGGGAGTCTTACCGTAAACCTTGTTTTCAGGTTTTATAATATCATTGATCTCCATAGTCGCTATTTTTTTATGGTTTTGATAAATGCTTCATAAATCTCTTCGGGAGAGGGAATGGCACCTCCCTGACGGCCGTAGAAGTGTACGGGCACGCGGCCATTGGCAATCATGCGCACATCTTCCACCATCTGTCCTGAGTTGAGCTCTACGGACATTATGCTTTTCATCTGGGGTACAAGTGCATCAAGAGCCTTTGTAGGGTAGGGATAGAGTGTTATAGGGCGCAGTACGCCGAGTTTGATGCCATTTTGGCGTGCAAGTTCCACTACATTTTCGCATATACGGGACATACAGCCGAATGCAACGATCAGATAGTCGGCATCATCTGTCTTATAAGTCTCGAATCTGGCCTCTTTTGCCTCAACAGTTGCATATTTATTTTGGAGATGTATGTTGTGACGCTCCATGACATCTGCCTCAAGGGCCAGTGATGTTACGATATTCCCGCGCCTTGATGTAGGCTTACCCAATGTAGCCCATGAGTCGCAAAGGGCCCTTATTTCTTCATCGGTGCGGCGAGGCTTTGCTGGACGAAGTTCCACCTTTTCCATCATCTGTCCTACTACTCCGTCACCGAGAATCATTACGGGGTTACGGTATTTAAATGCGAGTTCAAATGATAAATCAACATAGTCATACATATCCTGTACGGAAGCGGGGGCGAGGACAATAGTCCTGTAGTCACCGTGACCACCACCCTTTGTAGCTTGGAAATAGTCACTCTGGCTAGGCTGGATGGTGCCCAGACCAGGGCCGCCACGCATCACATTGACTACGAGACAGGGAAGTTCGCAGCCTGCGAGGTAGCTGAGGCCTTCGCACATAAGGCTTATGCCGGGGCTGCTGGAGGAGGTCATAACCTTTTTGCCGCAGCAGGCTCCGCCATAGACCATATTGATCGAAGATGTTTCACTCTCAGCCTGGAGTACTACCATACCTGTGGTCTCCCAGGGTTTTTCACTCATCAGCGTCTCCATTACCTCCGACTGTGGTGTGATGGGATAGCCGAAATAGCCGTCACAACCGCAGTTTATTGCAGCGTATGCGATGGCTTCGTTTCCTTTCATTAAGATCTTTTCTGCCATATCTGTAATTTTAGATTTTGACACGATAAACCGTGATTACGGCGTCCGGGCAGACGGTAGCACAATTAGTGCAGCCGGTACAGTTTTCCGGATTAGCCATATATAGATAGTTGTAACCTTTACTATTTACCTCTTTAGAGAGGGCGATAGTACCGGTTGGACAATTAGGGATGCATACTCCGCATCCTTTGCATTTCTCGGTATCAACCGTGATAGCTCCTTTGATTGCCATATGCTTTTAGTTTTATTGGTTTTTAAATATTTATTTGCCTGAATAAAAATTGAATCCCTTGGTAACGCCCTCGACGATTGAATTCCACCTGAATGCAATGCCAATCAGGCAAATGATGCCTATCCATATAAGCGCCTTTGTGGTGTTGCTCTGAGAACGGTACCAGTTTCCGATTCTTTTAAACATAAACTATTATTTTTCTATCCTGATCCTCGCATCTACGGCAGTAACGCTCTTTTGGTTGCCCATAAGAGGATTAATATCCATTTCAAATATCTCCGGAGCACAACTGCAGAGTGCTGAGACTCGGCGGATGGTCTCGTTGAATATTGCTTCATTGACCCCCTCCTGACCGCGTACTCCTTCAATCAATTTGTAGCTGCGCAGGTGGCGGATCATCTCCTCTGCTTCAACTGCAGAGATGGGGGAGATGCCATAAGAAATATCTTTTAGCACCTCTATATAGATGCCTCCAAGACCGCACATCACCAGATGGCCGAACTTATCTTCTCTTTTGGCGCCTACAAAGAGTTGGGTGCCGCTGATCATCGGCTGGAGCAGCACTCCAACGCAACCGTCGATTCTCATCATGCTTTTGTACTCCATTTCGAGTGTGTGATCGTCGCAGATGTTGAGTACTACTCCTCCTACATCGCTCTTATGCACCGGGCCTACCACCTTCATAACCAATGGCCAACCTATCTCCCTTGCCGCTTCGATAGCCTCCGGATAAGTGGAGACCACCAATTCCTTGACTCTGTTAATGCCTGCAGCATCTAGGATTTCCTGTGTTTTCTCCGGTGAGAGGTAGCCGTTGCTGCTGTTGTCGATGATCCTACGGATTTTCTCCTTGTCGACAGGGGGGTGCTCGTTGCAGAAAATGGGTTCTGGCATGTTCACTGTTTTTGCGAAGCATGAGCCGAATATCACTTCTTCAGGGAATGTGATGCCACCTTTGCTCTTAAACTGCTCTATCTCATCTTTTGCATTGACTACGGAGGTCAGGATTGGGAATATGGGCTTTTTGCAAATCTTCTGCTTATTCAGTATCGTATCATAGGCGTCGTCACTTGAAACAAGGCCCGGATTACCGAATATAACCGCCATGCTATCTACGTCAAAATCATTCTCACAGGCATCTATAATCTTACCGAGTTGGGCTGCAGTACCGGTAGCAAGAAAGTCAATGGGGTTGGAGACGGAAGAGCCGGGGTATAATTCATTGAGAAGTGCTTGAGCCTTCGCTCCCTCAAAATTTGGAATCTCTATATCATTGGAAGATAGCACATCCGTAAGCATCACCGCAGGGCCGCCCGCATGGGTGATGATAGCCATCTTACGCCCTTTGACTGCATTGAACATCAGTATCGCAGCCGTAGTAACAAGTTCCGTGCGACTATAACATCTGATGACGCCCGCCTTACGGAAGAGTGCGCTTACCGCCTTATCCGGAGAGGCCATCGCACCGGTATGTGAGGATGCGGCACGAGAGCCGGCCTCACTGTATCCTGATTTGATTGCTACCACCCTTGCACCCTTGCGGTATAGCGAGTATGCATGTTTGAGAAACTTCTTGGGATCATTGATGCTCTCGATATAAAGCATTTTTACCGGTGAACTTTTTCCGTGCACATAGGATTGGTCGAAGTACTCAAGCATATCCTCAACTCCGATCTGAGCGGAATTGCCAATGGAAAAAATAGAGGAGAACTTCAGCCCGAGTTGTATTGCGAGCTCGAGGATGAATACGATAGTAGCTCCTGACCCCGAAACAAAATCAATTCCACTGGGGGAGAGGCTAGGGATGGGTTTTGTGAATACTCCTGTATATGCGGGAGTTATCACTCCAACACAATTTGGGCCTATAAGTGCGGCTCCGACATCGTTAGCCATGGCAACAATCCTGTGTTCGTATTCCGCTCCCTCTTTGCCGTCCTCGGCAAATCCTGCGGAAATGATAATGATGGCACCGCAATTTTTCTTGTAGCAAAGATTTTCAACCACATCCACACACAACTTGGCCGGTATGGCAAGAATGGCAAGGTCCACTTCCGGGATACCATCAATGGTGAGGAATGTCCTGCAGTCGCGGATTTCTCCTGAAGCTTTGGGGTTGACTACGTAAATGTTCCCTTGAAACCGTGTAGAAAGGAGGTTTTCGAGAATAGCTCCTCCGGGCTTGTGTATATCTTCACTGCCTCCTACAACGACAATACTTTTTGGTGAAATCAGTTGTTTTGTGATCATCAAGTTCAAAGTTTATCCTGCAAAGTTATGAATTATAATCCAAAATATCAATATTAATTAAAAAATCATATTAAAATATGCTTTTCATTACAATTTGTAACTTAATGACCTATTATTTGTGATATATAGCAAAAAATACCATTATAATTGTGACAATATGGATCTTTTTTGTTAATTTTGTTCAATTTTAGATATTAAATTATATGAGTACGATTTTGCTTAAGCAGGTTGCATTGAAGGGTAAACAAAAGGATATCCTCATTAAAGGCAATAGGATTGCGGTCGTAGCGGACTCGATTCCCGTAAATGCGAAGAGAGAAATCGACTGCACCGGGAAAAGTGTCATTCCGGGTTTTGTCAATATGCATACCCATTCGGCTATGTCGTTGATGCGTGGCATCAGTGAAGATGTCCCGCTGTCGGAGTGGCTCAACAAGATTTGGGCAGTAGAGAAACACCTTCAAAAGGAATATATCTATTGGGGTGCCAAGCTTGCAATCCTCGAGATGATAAAGAGCGGCACTACCTGTTTTCTCGATATGTACTGGATGTCGCCGCAAGTTGCGCAGGCTGTTGAGGAGATGGGTATAAGGGGTGTTCTTACATTTGTTTTCCTAGATCACTTTGATACTGAAAAGGCAGAGAAACAAAAATCCGAATGCATACGTCTTCACGACCATTCCAAAAAGTGGCATAAACGATGCAAATTCGGAGTTGCCATTCACGCTGATTACACGGTTTCTCCCCATACGATGGTATGGGCTTCGGGTTTTTCAAAAGAAAATGGGCTGATACTCAATACACATATCTCGGAGACAGAGCGGGAGGTACTTGAAGATAAGAAAAAACATGGTAAAAGCCCTGTGGCTTTTTACGACTCTCTCGGCATTCTCGATTCCAATGTTATCGCAGCTCATGCGCTCTGGCTTGATGATGATGACATCGAGATTTTTGCAAAACGTGGCGTCACAGCGGTTCACAATGTCAACTCTAACCTTAAACTCGCGTCGGGTTATAGGTTCAGATATGGTGATTTGAAGAGTGCCGGAGTCAATGTTTGCCTCGGTACGGACGGAGCAGCTTCTTCCAACAATCTCGACATGCGTGAAAGTATGAAGACAATGTCGCTAATGCAAAAAGCTTGGACCGGCGACACCACAACTCTCCCTTTGAATGAGCTGATGGATGTGGCAACAATCAACGGTGCACGTGCATTGGGTATCGATGCAGGTAGGATAGAGGAGGGGGCCCTTGCCGATCTGGTGCTTGTGGAAACTCGGTCGGAAGCATTTACCCCGAATATCAATTTTGAAAGCAATTTAATCTACTCCGCCAACAGTTCCTGTATTGACACTGTAATTTGTGATGGCAATATCTTGATGGAAGGCCGCAAAGTGGCAGGAGAAGAGCACATATTGGAAAAAGCCGATCAAATGGCTTGGAAACTTATAAACTCAAAATGAAATGATGGATAAGAGATTGACTGCGATTTACGAAGCCGCCGACTACCTTAAAAAGCGTACCTGCGGATTTGTCCCCGAAGTGGGTATTATTCTCGGTAGCGGCCTTGGCAAGCTTGCCGATTCAATTAAGGATCCGATAATCATTCCTTATTCCGAAATACCGCGTTTTTCACGTTCTACGGCTATAGGTCACAAGGGTAATCTGATTTTTGGTACCCTTGCCGGTAAACCGGTGTGCGCAATGCAGGGCAGGTTCCATTATTATGAAGGTTATCCGATGGAACAGGTGACTTTGCCCGTAAGAGTGATGAAGGTGCTCGGCATCAAATATCTCTTCGTCTCAAATGCCGCAGGCGGGGTAAATTTTGACTACAAAGTGGGCGACCTGATGATTATCAGCGACCATATCAACCGTCTTCCCAATCCCCTTGTGGGACCGAATCTCGATGAGTTCGGCCCACGTTTCCCCGATATGACACGTCCTTATGACTTAAATCTTATTCTTAAGGCGGAGAGTATTGCCAAACAAAAAGGCATCAAACTCTTCAAGGGTGTTTATCTGGCCGGTACGGGTCCATCATATGAGACCCCTGCAGAGTATCGCTTCTTCCGTATGGTTGGCGCAGATGCCATAGGAATGTCCACAATTCCCGAGGTTATCGTAGCTCGTCACTCGGATATTCCCGTATTTGGTATTTCTGTCATCACCAATGAAGCGCACGGCGATTTCGCCGAGGATTTCGTAAATGATGGGGATGATGTGGTAAAGGCGGCAGATGCAGCTGCAGGTACAATGACAGATCTTTTCAGTAAACTAATTGAATCACTATAATGCTGACAACAGTCTTTCCATACGATTCAGTGGAGCTGAGTTCCAATGGTCGTGAAGTAATAATACTTGATCAGTCGTTGCTTCCCAATCAGGAGAAATTTCTTCACTTGACTACGGCGGAACAGGTCTTTTTTGCCATAACGCTGATGAAGGTGCGCGGAGCTCCTGCCATTGGCATAGCGGCTGCTTTCGGTCTGGCCATGACAATCAACAGGTCTAAATGCAGGGAACTGGACCTCTTTGAGAAAGAGTTCCTCCGCACGAAGCGTTACCTCTATATATCTCGTCCTACGGCAATCAATTTGATGTGGGCTCTCGACCGCATGGAGGATTGTTTTTATAGAGTCAAAAACAGTCTTGACGATACCGACCAGACTGTTATAGACATCATCAAAAATGCACTTATTGCAGAGGCGCGTTCCATAAAGGTGGAAGAGACCAGAATGTCGGTAGGTATTGCGGAAAATGGCATTTCATTGCTTACTCACGGTTGCGGCATCCTTACTCACTGTAACGCCGGCCACCTGGCTGTCTCCCGTTATGGTACCGCTTTGAGTCCGATATATCTTGCCCACCAGAAGGGTTACTCACCTATGGTTTATGTGGATGAGACAAGACCTTTGTTGCAAGGCGCCCGTCTTACTGCTTATGAGCTGATGCGGGCCGGTATTGACGTTACCTTGATCTGTGACAATATGGCCTCGATAGTTATGAGTCAGAAAAGGGTTGATATTGTTTTC